>Ga0256847_1000099_pt1 | contig 59456 bp, 47 predicted proteins | sample TeddybearmetaG_FD_189099 | JGI IMG/M metagenome (GOLD analysis project Ga0256847, IMG submission 189099) | Hydrothermal vent microbial communities from East Pacific Rise, Pacific Ocean - Teddybear | ecosystem: Environmental > Aquatic > Marine > Hydrothermal vents | place: Pacific Ocean: East... | reverse complement strand
TTTGACTCAAATAATAATAAATACCCTTTTTAGGAAAAAAACTATTTAAATAGCCTTTAAAAATGAGCCTATCAAAACCGTGTAAAACGCCTAATATCTTTGGACTGTGTTGTTCTGCAAAAGTCATTGATCATATTTTCTACTAATTTAGTAGATTCCTTTCAATTTTGAAAACAACTATTAGTTTGCGACTTGTCGCATTATGCCTTATCTGCTTCTATCCATCCGATCAATGAATTGACATGAACTCTATTACAGGTACTGCACATGGGTAACCCTTTGTTGATCCCCAAATAAAAGACTTCTCTAGCCAAAGCTTTTTTTCGAGATATTTCTCTGAGTTAGCGCGTGCTTATTCTTAGAAAATCATTTGGTTCTGGTTCAATGACCATATTCATGAATCTCAGGATCTGAGAATTATCACATCTAAAATTTATATCTACTTTTTTTTATTGACCTTACTCCTTCAAATAATTGGTAATAAAGGGATTTCAATTTATCCTCACTTATAAAGCTCCAAATAGATTTACCATGTACTGCATAATCTAGATAAGCTGCATTAGCTTTTTTGCAAAATGAACTACCTCGATGCAAGCATACGAGGTATCACTATGTACATTTCATAATGACGTTTTATTGTTAATTTGATAATTTTTATTTCAATCTAGCTTTCGCCTTGTGACTGAACAGTCTCAATGCAATTGAGTTAAGTACGACAGTACTTCAAGTGAAGGAATGCGTTAACAACGTGCAGAAACTATTGCCACTTTAGGCAGCCCTCCGCTTTCGCGTTCCTTCTCTTGTCGACTATCGTCGCCACTCTCCGAGATCGGTCAGTCCCCCAGTCATGGCTATGCTTCTTTTTATTCAGATTTAGTCCAATCTAAAATGCCAACAAAATAGAAAAGACAAACCGAAATGCACACATATTACACGCACAAAGGATTCAGTTAAAGTTACTTTCGATGCAAGCATCGGGGAATTAAACCCCAAGAGATTAAATTCTGAATTTGTACTTACAACTTTATCAGGAACCATCAATAACATAAGTAAGAACTGGGTTCATTTCTTTCTTTATGTGATTTAGTAGGCATTTTTAATATTGCCATCAAATGTAAAGTACACATAAACCTCATCTTCCCGCAGGAAAATTTCAAATGAACCATTTAATTGCTCTGCAAAAAAAATCAAATGTACTTCCAGATATATCGGTGTTAAAATTCAGCACTTCCAGGATACCTTGGGAAAGGGATTACATCTCGAATATTTGCCATTCCCGTCACAAAAAGAATCATTCTCTCAAACCCTAATCCAAAACCTGCATGAGGGCATGTTCCAAATCTTCTAGTATCTAGATACCAAGACATTTCGTCTTCAGGAATATTCATTTCTTTCATTCGACTGACCAATACATCATATCTTTCCTCTCTTTGCGAACCTCCTATTATCTCCCCTATTCCTGGAAAAAGAATATCCATTGCTCCGACGGTCTTTCCATCATCATTCATTCTCATGTAGAATGACTTGATATCTTTTGGATAATCATATAGAATTACTGGCTTCTTAAAGTGCTTTTCTACCAAAAATCGCTCATGTTCTGATTGTAGATCTGCACCCCATTCTTCTATTACAAATTGAAATTTCTTCTTCTTATTTGGCTTACTATTCATTAAGATCCTTATAGCTTCCGTATATGTCACTCTCTCAAAATCATTTTCTAGACAGAATTCTAATTTCTCAATCAAAGCCATTGGTGATCTCTCGTTTTGAGGCTTTGACTTTTCTTCGTCTTTTAGTCTATTGTCAAGAAATTCAAGGTCTTCTTTATTATGCTCAATTACATATTTGATAATATATTTTAGCATATCCTCGGCCAAATCCATATTATCGTTCAAATCACAAAATGCTACTTCTGGCTCGATCATCCAAAATTCAGCTAAATGTCGAGAAGTATTGCTATTCTCAGCTCTGAATGTAGGTCCAAATGTGTAGACTTCACTTAAAGCCAATGCTGCCAACTCTGCTTCCAATTGACCAGAAACTGTAAGGTTGGTGGGCTTATCAAAAAAGTCTTTTTTGAAATCTACTTCACCATCTTCTGTTTTCGGGACATCATTTAATGGCAATGTTGTGACCTGAAACATTTCTCCTGCACCTTCAGCATCACTTCCTGTAAGAATCGGAGAGTGCATGTAATAAAATCCTCTATCATTGAAGAATTTGTGGATGGCATAAGCAGCTGCATGTCGGATTCTAAATACCGCGCCAAACGTATTGGTTCTAAACCTTAAATGAGCGATTTCTCTTAAAAACTCAAGGCTATGTTTTTTAGGTTGCAAAGGATATTTATCTGGATCAGAAACACCATGAATTGTAATTTCCTCGGCTAACATTTCAATTCTTTGACCTCGACCTTGAGATTCTACTATTTCTCCTGATACGGAAATTGCCGCTCCAGTAGTAATTTGTTTTAGGATGTTTTCATCCATTGAATCAAAGTCAACCACAACTTGAAGACTTGCTAAGCATGAGCCATCATTTAAGATTACAAAACGGTTACCTCTAAATGTTCTTACCCAACCGCTTACCGTAGTTTTTTCTCCTGACTGCCCCGATTCGATCAGGTGTTTTATTTTCACTCGCTTTGACATAAGGCCTTAAATTTAATTTTGAAGATGCAAAGGTAGTATTCAGTTATAAATATCACAGTAGGCACAATAAAAAAATTGATTTTACATAGAAATACTTAGTTTTTAATATTGCTCCGGAGCTATTATTACACGGAAATTCGCAGAGGATTCACAGAGATTCACGAAGAAAAGCCTCTTTCAGAATAATCTGAAAGAGGCTAAGTTGGTTAATATTTAGTTCTTAAAATCTTATTAAGTAATTCAGATTTTGTCTGATTTACAATCATAAGATCGTTGACTATTGTTTTATAAATTTCTTAGTCATTACTTCTTCTTCTGTCTCAATAGAAATCATATAGATTCCTGGTTGGAAAGAAGAAACATCAACTTGTGTCTGATTAGCATTCACTTTTTGGTTTGATACCATTTTTCCAGTGATACTATAGATTCTCATTGAATTGATAATATCCTCAGAAGTTACTGTTAATTCAGATGATGCAGGATTTGGATATGCACTAAATCCATCTTCATCTAAATCATTAACAAGTCTACTTTCATTCGCTGACCCAACTTTAGTAATTGTCTGAGTAGGACCTTGAGCAGCTTTAGCTCCTGAACCAATTCCCGTAATAGTTACAGCATCAATATAAACTCTATCTGCATTTGCACTTGCATCACATTGGAATCTAAATTGAGCATTTGTTGGGAAATTATAGCTAGCAGCACTTACTGTTACTGTAGCAACATAAAATGAATTGTTAGTAAAACTAGTTCCACTAGCATATGCAGCTACTGTATTCCAAGAACTTCCATCATAATATCTTACCCAGAAATCTTCTCCATTCTCCATACTATTTGGATAGAAATAGAACTCGATTTCTAATGAACTATATCCACTCACGTCGTATGATGATGACGTCATAGCTGAAACAGTACCTGAATTATCTCTCAATCTGATAGAGCGAGTTCCTTCCCAAGATCTAGAACCTGAATATCTATAACAATCAGAACCTCCATCTTGCCATCCATCCCAGCCAGTCTCAAAGAAATGAGCTAAGATTTCATCACTTCCACCGCCTCCACAAGGAGCACAGTCAGGTCCACCGCAATCAACGCCAGTCTCATTTCCATTTTGGACACCGTCGTTACAAGTTGGACATGCAGAACATGGTCCACCACAGTCTACTCCTGTTTCTCCCTGATTCTGAATTCCATCGTTGCATGTAGCACATGCAGTACATGGTCCACCACAATCAATTCCTGTTTCTCCTTGATTCTGAATTCCATCTGAACAAGTTGGAGTTGGGCCTCCACCCACACAGAAATTAGTAGTTTCAGAGGTCGTGAATGCACCACCACTTGCTAATGTACTACCGCCGCTAGTAACAGTGTATGATCCATTTCCGTATGCACAGCATATACCATCTCCATAAGAATCATTAATGGTAAAATCATAACAGCCAGCAGGTAAACATTCTTCAATATTAAGAGTAGAACCATCAGCTTGACTACCATATGTACCTCCAGATGCAACTACTGATCCACCGCTATTAGTTATTTGCCAGCTTGTTTCCTCAGGATAATTGTCAAATGTTATTGAAATATTTACCACAATATCATCACATCCTGGAGGAGGATTTCCATTTCCACATCCATTACTGCTCAATAAACTTGCTCTAAATCCACCTGCTCCAAAAAGAGCTTGCATTCTATTTTTTTGACCTAGCGTGTAAAGATTCATACATGCGTCGTCAGAATAATCCATATAATTTTGTACCATATCAGTACTACTGCATGAAACATGTGTAGGCGTACATCCATAGTTAGGATTATCAGAAGTCGGTGTATCAGATACAAAATCATCAACATTACAATTTCCATCTCCCCAGATATGTCTTAAGTTCAACCAGTGACCAACTTCGTGAGTCGCTGTCCTACCAAGATCAAAAGGAGCTGTAGCCGTACCATTAGTACCCGTATAATTAGAACCACAAACTACACCATCAGTTGCAGCTGCACCACCTGGAAATTGTGCATATCCAAGGATTCCTCCTCCAATATTACATACCCAGAAATTAAGATAATCGCCTGCTGGCCATGCATCCTTCCCTCCAGAAGAATTAAATTTAACCGCGTCATTAGTACCAAAACCATTGACATTTGTACTTGTTCTTGTAATTCCAGAAGTAGCATTACCACTAGGGTCTACAGAAGCAAGGCAAAATTGAACTTCAGTATCCGCTGCTTGTGACCAAGTGCCATCAGCATCAGAATTTAATCTACGAAAATCATCTGTCAACACATCTAATTGAGATTGTATTTGAGCATCAGAAATATTTTCAGCAGTTGTTCGATATACTACATGAAAAACTACAGGAATAGTAACTACTGCTCTTGCAGAGTTATCTCCATTTTGTTTAATCCAATTTGTAGTGTGAGTTTCAATGTCTTGAAGAACTTTTGCCCGATCTGGGTTTTGTTCGATTTCATAATGCAAGTGATCCATCGATCCACATTGTCTTTGTCCGTATGCAGACATGCACAATAGGCAAGCCACAAACGCAAGTAAGAGTTTTTTCATAAGTTTAGGTTGGTTAAAAAATTAAAAAATTCTGGAGGGTGTTTTTAGAATTTCGAAGCGCAATTTACTTTAAATATTGTAATTATGTAATATTTAAAATAAAATATTTACTTTAAGTAAATATTTAGCATTTAAATTCCATCAATCCTTTAATCATAAAATTAAATTTTTGTTACAAAAATCAAGTATGCAAAATAGTATTCTATCAATACTTAAATTAGGTATAGAATTCGAACGCTTATTGAATTTTCATCAAACTAAAAATAATGGCATAACGTTAGGCTATGACAAGTATTTTACGCGAAATGATTCATTCTGCATCAAAATTAATACATCAATTAAAGCTCAATAGAGCACTAGCAATAAGTTAGTCCTTGGGGTAAGGTGTTGTGAGTGATTGTAAAACATACTTAAGGGTAACGTAACTTGAATATGGTGGGGTCTACGAATAAATGTAGATATCTCTTTCACGTCTTAGATATTAAAAACAAAAAGTACGCCAAAAATTAATACACTATTTTGATAGCAATTTGTATTAATTTTTAACCTTAGGAATGATTCAATAATAAAGTAACATTTTCTACTTGTTATTTTATCTTTCTACGGCGTTAAAAAGCCTCGCCAATGCCCTGCATTGTCTACGTTTTTTGCCTTGTTGAAAAATAAAATACCTGCCTATAAGAGCGTACTTTATTAATGTATCATTCCTTATATATAAATCAATTAATATAAATCTGTTAGTGCAAAAAATATAAATTTTATTGCGATTTGAATTTTAATGATTTTTTTTTAAACTCAAGGTAAAGAAGACTGAATATTTCAAATTAGCCTTGTTTTAGATTAAAGTCTCCTATTGTAAGGTCGCAAATTTTGCCCCTTTTAAAGTATGATACCTTATAGAACAAAAAAAGATCTCACCTTCAAGCGCAGTCTTTTTTTATACTATTTTGAATAGTATTTACTTCAATGCATTCGATAAATCTTCTATTAGATCCTCTACATCTTCAACACCCACGCTTAATCTTATTAAAGAGTCTGTCAAACCTACTTTTAATCTTTCTTCTCTAGGAATGATAGCATGAGTCATTGTTGATGGGTGTCCGATAAGTGATTCGACTCCACCAAGTGACTCTGCCAATGAAAAATATTGTGTTTTCCTTAGAATAACATTTGCTGCTTCTATATTATCTTCTTTCAAATCAAAAGAAACCATACCCCCAAAGTCCTTCATCTGCTTTTTTGCAATCTCGTGATTTGGATGAGTCTCAAATCCAGGATAATAAACATTGGCTATCTTATCATTTGTCAAAAGGAAGTCAGCTATTTCCCTTGCATTCTCACAAGCTCTTTGCACTCTAAGGTGCAAAGTTTTTATACCCCTAAGCACCAGAAAACAATCTTGAGGACCAGGTACGGCACCTACCGCATTTTGTACAAAGTGGAGCTGATCAGCTAACTCTTGTGAGTTTACAATCACTGCCCCATGCACTACATCAGAGTGACCACCCAAATACTTAGTCGCTGAATGAATGACCATATCAGCTCCAAGATCCAAAGGATTTTGTAAGTAAGGTGAAGCAAAGGTATTATCGACTACTACATTAAGGTCGAAATCTTTGACAGCATCACATACAGCTTGAATATCAATAATACTTAGCATTGGATTGGTTGGTGTTTCTATCCAAATCAATTTAGTCTTATCAGTAATATGGTCTGTTATAGAATCCGCTGAATCCAAACCGACAAAAGTAAATTTGATGCCATATTTACCAAAAACTTGCGTCATTATTCGATAGGAACCTCCATACAAATCATTGGTTACAACTACTTCATCACCTGGCGACAACATTTTCAGGATTGCATCTGTGGCACCTAATCCGCTCCCAAAACAAATTGCATCTACCCCATTTTCTAATGATGCTAAATTTTTCTCCAAGACACTTCTTGTTGGATTTTGTGATCTTGCATACTCAAAGCCTTTATGAACTCCAGGAGATTCCTGAACATATGTTGAAGTCTGGTATATAGGAGTCATTATAGCCCCAGTTGTTGGATCAGGTTCTACTCCAGAATGTATTACTTTAGTTCCAAATTTCATTTAATTTAATTTTAAGGTGCAAAGACAAGAATTGAGAATTTTGATTTACAAATTCACATCCACTCTATCTTTTCTTCAATAGGTGTTCTTTTACTTTTAATATCCAGTTCATCAATATATCCCATATAAAATAGACCTAGGCTCTTTTCATTTTCATCAAGGCCTAAGAACTCTTTTGCTTCAATAATAGATTTTGGGCTACTCCAATATGCTCCGATTCCAAGTGTTGTACAAGTCAACCACATATTTTGAACAGCACAAGCTACAGCAGCAACTTCTTCCCATTCAGGAATAGAAATATTTGGGTCATTATACATACATATGGCAATGACACAGCCTGACCGTAATGATTTCTGTTTTGTTCGTTTATATTTATTTTCTGAGTATTTTCTTTCTTCCGTATTTTCTTTATAATGGTTTCCCATATATTGACTTAAGTCATTCAATCTATCTCCTTTGAATATTTTGAATCTCCAAGGTTCGGTATTTTTGTGGGTTGGTGCCCAATTTGCATTCTCTAGGATTTCCAGTATTGTTTCATTTGAAATTGGTTTATCCAAATACATTGTAGGACCAATTGCTCTTCTTTTACTAATAATACTAGATAATACCTTAAAACTCATATTTCAATTATTGACAAACTTTAGATGCATAACAGTAAAACAAAGTGGGTGCATTTCCAAATGACGTTTTATTAATTCTATTTTAAATTATAATAATTGACTTTTTGCAGAATCGCTAAATCGCAGAACCGCTAAATCGCCTTATGATGTTGACTTTTTTAATTTCCTTCAATAAATTTTCTTTCGTATATCAAATATACAAAGAGACAATTTGAAATGCACCCCACAAAGTTAGTGTTTCAAAATTTATTTATTCCTAAATGATATAAACTAAATCGTCAAGTCCATAACATTTAGACAGTATAAAAATAATTTTTAGACTAACCTAAAAATTGATTAACTTTGTGCTAGTTAACAATTGAAAATATGCCATTATCAACAGCCGAAGAAAATTATCTGAAAGCTATATTCAAAATTTCAGAACGAGCGCAAAAAAGTGCTAGTACCAATGCAATAGCAAAACATCTACAAACAAGTGCATCTTCCGTGACAGATATGCTTAAACGATTGGCTGAAAAGAAATTTATCAACTACGAGAAATATAAGGGCGTAACCTTAACATCAGAAGGTAGTAAGTTGGCTACACAGCTCATTAGAAAACACAGACTCTGGGAAGTTTTTTTGGTGAAAAAACTTAGGTTTACGTGGGATCAGGTTCATGATATTGCTGAGCAGTTGGAGCATATTCAATCTACAGAATTGATTATGCGCTTAGATGCTTATTTGGATTACCCGAAATTTGACCCACATGGTGATCCTATTCCTAATGCTGATGGCAAGTTTACCATACGGAGTCAAACTCCACTTTCAGAAATGCACAAAGGTCAAAAAGGAAGCCTGGTCGGTGTGAAAGAGCACAATTCTGATTTTCTTCAATATCTGAATTCTCAAAATATTAAATTAGGAACTATAATTTCTGTACTGGACACAGTGCCTTTTGACAAATCAATGCAAGTCGAGTTGGATAGTAAACGTAATATCTTAATCACTGCTTTAGTTGCTCAGAATCTATTGATCAAAAAAATATAAAAGCCTTGAAGAAATATTTACTACTGCTAATAATTTTCGTTTTCATCAGTGATTTGCAATCTCAGGATAAAATTAGAATCGTTACTTCTGCGTCTATTTTTCAGGACATGGCATCGAATATTGGAAGAGAAAAAGTGGAGTGCTTTTCTATCGTGCCAATTGGAGGGGACCCACATATATATGAACCGAAACCATCGGATGCACAATTGGTCAAATCAGCAGATATAATATTGGTAAATGGTTTGACTTTTGAAGGATGGATAACAAAGCTGATTGTAAATTCAGGCACTAAAGCAAAAACTTACACAATTACAGAAGGTGTAAATGTGATTAAAAGCGACACTTATGAAAATGCTGCTGATCCCCATGCTTGGATGGATGCCAATAATGGATTGGTTTATATTAAGAATATCAAAGATGCACTCATAGAGAAAGATCCATCAAATCAGAAATTTTACGCTGAAAACTATGAAACTTATAAGAAACAAATTGCTGACCTTGATAGATATATATTATCAAGTATTAAGACCATACCAGAGAAAAAAAGAGTATTAGTTACCTCTCATGATGCCTTTGCATATTATGGAAAAAGATATGGACTGGAACTGAATGCGCTAAAAGGAATAAGCACTGAAGCAGAAATTCAAATGTCTGATATGGTTCGTGTCAAAAACAGAATAAATGATTCTGGTGTACCTGCGATTTTTGTAGAAAGTACTATTGACCCAAAAATTATTAAGCAAATTGCAAAAGACAATAATATTGAAGTTGGTGGAGAATTGTTTGCGGATTCTCTTGGCGATGAAGACAGTGAAGGTGCAACCTATACTTCTATGTTGAAACATAATACTGATGTAATTGTAAATGCTCTTAGTAGAGAAGTGTTTGCCGACACTAAAAGTGATCACGAAAACTCTGATTATGACTTCTTGATTTATATCCTTTTGGGCATTGTTATGCTGGGAGGTTTAGGTTTACTTATTTCCAAATTTAATTCTCCTAAAGTAGACCTTACAGATACTGAAACTATTAAAATAGGAGAAACAATTATAGCCGTAAAAGGGGTTTCTGTTAGCTATGAAAAAAAGAGAGTACTCACTAACATCTTCTTAAAAATTGAGAAAGGTGGTTTGTACGGAGTAGTTGGACCTAATGGCGCAGGGAAGTCAACCCTTTTCAAATCTATATTAGGACTAATAGATATAAATTCAGGAGACATAAAAATCATGAATCGCTCAATCGAAGAAGTTCATCGAAAGGTAGCATATGTTCCACAGAAAGATGACGTGGATTGGTCTTTTCCTGCTACAGTAATGGATGTTGTACTTCAAGGAAGATATCCATATAAAGATTTGGTGCAAAAAATAAGCAAGGAAGATCGAGCCATTGCTACGAAAGCTTTAGAAGATATTGGCATTTTAAGTTTAGCAAATAGACAAATCGGTCAATTATCTGGAGGACAGCAACAAAGGGTCTTCATAGCTCGTGCTCTATGCCAAAATGCAGAAATTATTTTTCTAGATGAACCATTTGTAGGCGTTGATATTCTAACTGAAGAAAAAATCATTCATATCCTTAAACGATTATCATCCGAAGGGAAAACACTTTTAGTTGTTCATCATGATCTTTCTACAGTAGAAGATTATTTTGATAAAGTCATATTGTTGAACCAAAGGCTGATTGCGTATGGTGATGTTGAAAGTACTTTTAATCAGGAGAATATGGCGCAATGTTATGGACCTCAACTTACTATTTTAGCGAAGACGGGGATGTTTGAATGATTGAGTTATTGAGTTATTGAATTATTGAGTTATTGAATTATTGAATTATTGAATTATTGAATTATTGAGTTATTGAGTTATTGAGTTATTGAGTTAATGAGTTATTGAGTTAATGAGTTATTGAAAGTTAATAATTGAAAAAAGCAATTGTCTTTCTATTCAATTCCGTTTGTGAACTGAATCATTATTTATTTAAAAAAGTGCGGATAGAGGTTTTGAATGGATCTTTTATATCCTTAATTCAAATCCAAAAGATACGTTTGTCAAATTGAGATTGGCCGAAAATGAAGTAAAATCATTTTCAATATCAGTGTCTAATACTTCCCATTTTCCGCTTACAAATAACAAGCCACCTGTGCGTAGGGTTGCTCTTACTTTGTCATTTATGTTATAAACAATGCCGAGGTTCACTCTGGCTTCGAAATAAGTAGCTTTTTCTTCTTGATTTAATGCCGAATCAAAAAACTCATCCTCTTTTAAAATATTGTACTCTACAGAAGGCTGTATAAAGAAAATAACTTTATTTTCTGGATTGACCATATATCTGGTAAATACTCCAAAGCCAATTTGATTGGATTTTCTTTCAAACTCCCCTGTTACAGATTGACCAATTACAAACGAGCTTTCTGCTTTATAATTCCCCCTTCGATAGTCTAATTGAAGGCCAGCTAACCAATGTGAGTTAATCTCCTTGCCAAAGTATGGTGTTATGGCAAAAATCGAATTCTTGATATCATTTGTACTATTAGAATATAGTCCGCCTATTCCTGAATTAATAGAAAAAGCGGAAAAAGGATAGGAATTACTTTGGCTAAGAAAATTAATGGATCCTCCCAAAACATACTTATTTGAGTTTTCTTCTTCTTGTGCATTTAGTCCTTGAAAAATAGAAAATAACAAGATTATTAGTGATAGTTTTTTCATGTGGCTTATTTGTTATTGATTAATCATTGGTTTATTAGAGTATAACTCTAATATATATCAAATATAACAATCTATATATATAACCTTATCTATGGAAATATGTATAAAGTTGCACAAAATTTGATTTTACTTTTCAATTGGAACATTACATAATTAATTTTTCAATCCTATTTTGGTAATTTCTTAAGGTTAGTATTTCAATTTATTATGCGCTTATCAGCGGGATTTTCCTTTTTTCATTGAAAAAAAACGAAACCAAAAATTCTAGGCAGCTCAAATGCAGCACGCATAGCTGCTCCCTCATCCCACAAGATCTGCCTTGGCCAGGCTTCCTAGATGTTTGATGCCTTCTTGTTTCATTTGAAACATATGGGAAATTCGAAAAAATTACAAAAAGTGCAATATGAATTTACACACCTTATCTACGGCAATATGTATAAGGTTGCACAAAATTTGATTTTACTTTTCAATTGGAACATTACATAATTAATTTTTCAATCTTATTTTGGTAATTTCTTAAGGTTAGTATTTCAATTTATTATGCGCCAATCAGCGGGATTTTAGCCACCCATCGCTATCGCGTTCCTTCACTTGAAAATTTCATTTTCACTTTTACTTTATAAAAGATTACTCACTCTTATTGCCAAAAAAGTAAAATAAAAACACTAGGGGAACGACTGATCTCGCAGAGTGGCGACGATAGTCGACAAAGGAGAGAACGCGTAGGCGGTGGGCAGAATACATACAGCACTTTTATCCACCCATCACTTACTTGCTCCTTCACTTAGCAGCTATCGTTGCTACATCTTCGATGTTCGGTCAGTCCTTTCCTCAGCCTACAATAGCCACCATGGCTAAGCTTCCTATGCATTGAACACATTGGAATATTTATACCCTTTTCAGAATTGCATATCACTTTATATAGCGAAACACTTACACCAAAATACATCGCATTGACATCTAATAATGCAAAGACGCACTGCAGTAACTCTTTTTTGAAATTCAGACAACGAGCAGAATATCATACTCAATACTAATTACTTTCAAAAAAGATCTCCCTATGAGGAATAGAAGAAAAATGCCTGAATTGAATGCGGGTTCTATGGCTGACATTGCATTCCTATTGTTAATCTTTTTCTTAGTTGTTACGACTATTGCTGAAGATAAAGGCATACCTGTCATTCTACCAGAATATTATGAAGGAGAACCCGGACCAGAAAGCGCTAGAAATGTTCTAAAGATTTTGGTTAATGCGAACGACAATGTATTGATTGAATCTGAACCAACTGATAAGGATGAAATCCGAGATATCGTAATCGCCTTTGTTACTAATCCAAGAAAAGAAAATGACAAGCCTCTTGACTCAAAAAGTGCTATCATTTCTCTTCAAAATGATGTCAATACATCTTATGAAGCTTATGTAAAAATCTATAGTCACATTCACGATGCTTATGCGTTTTTAAGGAATTCTATGGCGCAAAACAGCTATCAGACAGAATATGCACAACTCACAGTTCAGCAAAAGAATAATGTACTGAAATCTTATCCATTGAAATTATCTGAGGCGGATCCTTTTGTTGCTGGTAAATGAAATTGATTTTTTGATGTGATGATTTTTTGATGTGGTGATTTTTTGATGTGGTGATTTTTGATGTGGTGATTTTTTGATGTGGTGTTTTTTGATGTGGTGATTTTTGATGTGGTGATTTTTGATGTGGTGATTTTTGATGGGTTGATGTGCTGATGGGTTGATGTGGTGATGTGATGATTTTTTGATGTGGTGATGTGGTGATTTGTTGAGAAATAGCTAAGCAATCAATTTTGGATAAACGATACTTTTTTGATCACTAAAATATGGTAAAATGAAAATTAGAAAGAAAAAGAGGGAGACGCCAGAGGTTTCTACGGCTTCACTTCCTGACATTATTTTTATGCTTTTGTTCTTTTTTATGACGGTTACAGTTTTACGGACTGCGTCTGCACAAATGACTATCGAGTTACCAGCAACGGAAGATGCTGCCAAAGTGAATCACGAGGCTTCAGAATTTAATATATATGTGAGTGAATCATCAGAAACAAAAGAGCATAAAATTCAGATAAATGAATATTTGGTTTCAATAGATCAACTTGATCAGATTTTGAAGAACATTGCTGCACCTCTTCTTGATTTTGAAAAATTGAAAGTACCTATTTATTTGAGAATAGATAAGGGGGTGAAAATGGATCTTGTTTATGATGTGAAATTACTGTTGAGGAAACATGGGTTGAGAAAGGTAAATTATATTGTGAAGAAAAATAAAACCAATTGATAATTGATAATTGATAATTGAAAGTTGAAAGTTGAAAACGGTCTCTTGATTTTTAATACCAAATTGGGCTAGAATCTCCGCTAGGCATTCGCTTCAACGAAAGTTATAAGTATATGATTTTTCATATATGTCTTCTATTCATTTTTTACTCTTTCCTTTCCTCTGAATCCCAACGGGATGTTCCTTCTATAACGATGGGTGTAACCCATCTTATATCTCTGCTTTTACCCAAACCCTGAAAGGGTGTCACTATCATCTGGGGGTATTTTGATATTACTACTGCCTGATATAATAGGATAGGATCATCCTTCAGTATTGAAATAATCGATCCTTTTACAGTAAAAAAAATATTGGTTTAGATCTGACAAATAATTTGGAAATTATGGTAATGAATTGACAAACCGAAAAACTTGTTGTACATTTGTATTGTACAATTGAAATTTATCACATGAATACAATAACGGTAAGCGAGCTGAGAAGTAATCTCAAGGAGATCTTAGAAAATGTCAAAAATGGCAAAGAGTACCATATTACTCAGAGAGGTAAGGTGATCGTCTCTTTGGCAAAAGCTGCCATTGATGAAAATGAAGAATTTCAAAATAGAATTGACAAGTATCGCAATGGAGGGATAGAGATCAATGCCGATATTGTGAATGCTCCATTGAAGGAGTTTGACTATGTTGACGATTCCTTGTATAGTTCTCCACCTTTCAATCCATCAATAGCAGCTGAGCCAGATGCCTAAGACCAAAATTATTGTTGATACCCATTTTCTTATTTGGGATTTACAGGGACATCCTAATTTCAATTATAGGATTGAGTCGCTTTTCTCGAATAAGGAAAATGACTTTTATATTTGCACCATTTCATATTGGGAAATAGCAATGTTGGTTGGAAAGAATAGAATAAGCATAAACCAATCAGTTGAGATATTTTGCAAGGATTTACAAGCAATTAGGAATTATAAAACTATCGATATTTCTCCAAAAATTGCCAATATGGTTTCTAATTATGCGCACCTCATCAATGGAGACCCAGCCGATAGAGTCATTGCTGCATCAGCAATAGCAGAAAATGCTAAGCTTCTTACTCGTGATCAGAATCTAGTTTCTCTTCCTTTTCTTGATACTGTTTAATCTATTTGTTTGTCTCTGATTTATCCTCCATTATAGCTGGAATCATCGCAAAGAACACCAAATAAACTAAGCTGTAAAAGCTAATTAATATTCCCAAGTTTATCTCCATTAGAATTGATTTCCTAAAAAGTGATTCAAACTGTTTTCTTATAAGTCAGTATTGCAAGTGTATTAAAAACGATAGCCAAGATCCCAGTGACTATAAATCTATATGACATATCAGCCATGGTACTTCCCTTGAGCAAAACATTCCGCATGACGGCAACAAAGTGTGCTATTGGATTTGGAATAGTCATTTTCTGCGCCCATAGTGGCATACTTTCTATAGGTGTAAACAATCCACATAAAAGCACAAATATGATCACAAAAAAGAATGCTATAAAAATGGCTTGTTGCTGTGTTTCAGCAAAATTGGAAAGTAACAATCCCATACCCAAGACAGTAATTAGGCAAATTATCACATAAGCAAAAACTGTCCAAAGACTGCCGACTATCGGTATATCAAATAATAATTTTCCTACTGTGAGCCCAACAGCCATTAAGAACAATCCAACAACCAAGAAAGGAATCATCTTACCAAGGATAAATTGCCATTTCTTGATTGGTGTCACATTAATTTGCTCTATCGTACCTACTTCTCGCTCCTTCACAATATTCATAGCTGTAAGAATCATAATCAGTATAATCACTAACTCGCCTAAAATTCCGGGCACCATGAAATGTTTATAATTCAATTCTGGATTGTACCAATTACTATATTCTATATTGATGAAGGATCCACCCTTTCCAGGTGTAATCAGGCTTACTTCTGATCTCATCTCTTGATTGAAACTTCGAATGATACTGAATAAATACCCTGATCCTACGGTCGCTGCTTGTCCATTGATCGCATCTACAAGTAGTTGTACCTCAGTAGATTTATTTCTATAAAAGTCTTTCTCTGCATTATTTGGTATTCGCAAAACTACATCTGCAGTACCATTATAAAATGCAATATATGCATCATCAGGATTTTCGCTACTTGAGGTAATATAAAAGATATCATTCGCACGTATTTTCTCTATCAATCGTTGAGAAAATTGACTCTTATCCATGTCTTCTACATGTAGGTTTACCCGTTTGATCTCATTACTTGCAGCATTAGATAATACTATCAATTGGATAATCGGTAATACCGTCATCATTAGCAACATTGCCTTATCTCTGATAATCTGCAAAAATTCTTTTCTGACGATATAAAATAGTACTTGCATATTACTCTAATCTGGTTTTGAATGAAACAAGGCTGACAGCTAAAAATAATATAGTCATACCTCCCAGGATACTAGCTGGATACCATATATATTGAAAGTCCGTTCCTTTGAGCATGACACTTTTCATGATTTCAGTGAAGTATGTAGCTGGAATGATCTTACTTATATATTGTAGGATTGTCGGCATACTTGTAATCGGGAATAAAAATCCTGACAAGAGCATAGAAGGCAGCATCAATGTCATGAGTGACCCCAGCATTGCAGCTTGTTGTGTTTTTGTTTTAGTGGATATTAAAACTCCAAGTGACAAAGCTGTTATGAGATATAAAAGACACATACCTAACAACAAAGCAAGGCTACCTCTAATAGGCACATCAAAAATGAAATAACCCATCAATAGAATCACAATGGTGTTGATAAATGATAATACAGCATATGGGCCAACCTTTCCAAGTATAATGGTAAGAGGGTGGATAGGACTAACCAACAAAATCTCCATTGTCCCTGTTTCTTTTTCTTTGGCTATTGTGAGTGAAGTCATCATTGCAGAGATGAGTAGTAGGATTAAAGAAACAACTCCCGGTAAAAAATTATACGCACTTGCTAATTCAGGATTGAAAATCATTCGAGACTCTATCCCAATCTGATATGGTGCTATGAATCGTTTTCCTCCTTTTAATATAGCAAAACGATTGATCATAGCCGAAGCATATTGATTCACTGTATTGGCAAAATTAGGCTCCGTCCCGTCAATAATAAGCTGAAGAGAGGCATCCTTATCTCTGGTGAAAGATTCTTCAAAATTGGGAGGTATAACCATTACCATCTTCACATTACCCTTTCGAAATATGGGATCTATATCACCTATTGAAGTTAAATATTCTTCTATGATAAAATGCTGAGAAGCAGTAACATGTTGAATCAATTCTTTACTCAATACAGATTTAGACTGATCAAGCACACCAATCTTACTATTTTTGAATTCATTAGTGATCGCGTAGCCAAAAATGAGGACTAATGCTACAGGCAATAAAAGTAAGATGAACAAGGTTCGTCTATCCCTCATTATATGATAAAATTCCTTCTTGAAAATTGCCCAATACGACTTCATCATCTCCATTCTTCTTGATTAGCAATATGTACAAAGACTTCATTCATGTCTTTGACTCCGTACTTTTCTTTGAGTTTTGATGGGCTATCTACAGCTACCATCTTGCCTGCAACCATCATTGACAATCTATGGCAGTACTCGGCTTCATCCATATAGTGCGTAGTGACGAAAATGGTTCTACCTTTACTCGATTCTTCATAAATTTTCTCCCAGAATACTCTTCTCATCACTGGATCTACACCTCCTGTGGGTTCATCTAAAAATATAATTGAAGGATTATGAATCATAGCTACCGAAAAAGCCAATCGCTGCTTCCAACCTACAGGCAATTCCGCAACTAGCTTTTTCTGGGAGTCTCTAAGACCAAGATCATCCAACATATTTTCTATTCTCTCCTTGATTACATTTCTTTTGAGTCCATATATACCTCCATAAAATGTTGCATTTTCTACTATAGTAAGATCATCATACAACGCAAATTTTTGAGACATGTAACCAATATTTTGCTTTACATTCTCAGGCTGCTTTACTATATCATATCCAGCCACAGTACCAGAACCACTCGTCGGCTTACTAAGACCAATAAGCATCTTCATTGCAGTAGTTTTGCCAGCTCCATTTGCCCCAAGGAATCCAAATATTTCACCTGCATGGACATCAAAAGTGATCGAATCTACTGCTGTGAAATCACCAAATTTCTTAGTGAGATCTTGGACTGATATGACTTTTTTATTTCCGCTTAGGTTATCCATGATCATCTAATAATTGTAAGAAAACATCTTCGACATTGGCTTGGGATTCTCTCACTTTGATATTGGTATGTCCTTTATCAAGAAGATAATCCATAAGTGAATCTGTATTTATTGGGTTATTGGTAGTCAAATGAATGAATTCGCCAAATGGCAAGACTTTTACTGCACTTTCATAGCCTCTTAAATCCTGAAGGCATTGATAATACTGATCTGTTACGACTTCATAAAGAGTCCCTTTATATAGCTTTTCAGTCTCAACTACTGTATCGATATTCATAATCTTGCCCTTATCTATAAGTGCAATGCGATCACAAAGGCTTGCCTCATCCATATATGGAGTACTTACCAATATTGTGATGCCTCTCTGTTGCAATCTCTTCAGCATTTGCCAAAATTCTTTTCTACTCACGGCATCTACTCCTGTCGTAGGTTCGTCCAAGAAAAGTACTTCTGGCTTATGAATAAGGGCACAACAAAGTGCTAATTTTTGTTTCATTCCTCCTGACAATTTGCCAGCCCTACGATTTTTGAAAGGTTCTAATTGAGTATATATTTCATGGATCACATCTAAGTTCTCCTTGACCGTCGTATTAAAAATTGTAGCAAAGAATTCTAAGTTTTCAGTAATAGTCAAATCTTGATAAAGGGAAAATTTGCCAGGCATATATCCCACTATTTTCCTTATTTCTTTCATATCTTTTATTACATCATATCCAGCCACAGTTGCCTGACCCGAAGACGGAATTAGAAGCGTAGTTAAAATTCTAAACAATGTAGTCTTGCCCCCACCATCTGGACCAATTAGTCCAAATAACTCACCTGGATTCACTTTGAAACTTACATCATTCAGTGCAGTTACATCTTTGAATGATTTTGATACATTTCGAACATCTATCATTCTTCTTGTCTTTGAGAATTAGCTCCTTTTCCAAAGTCTACTTCTGCTGGCATTCCTATTTTTAGACTTCCATCATTTTTCACTTCTATTTTCATAGCATATACCAGATTGACTCTTTCCTTTTTTGTCTGAATGATCTTTGGTGTAAATTCCGCTTCACTGGATATCCATTTTACAAAACCTTCCATATTTTTCATTGTGGCTCCTTGCTGATCTATTGCCACATTGACCCTATCTCCTATTTTTACTCCTTGGAGTGTCGTTGCATCTGCATATGCTCTTAATGTCATTGTAGACATGTTCGCAATAGAATATAGTGGTGTTCCAAATCCAACAATCTCACTTGGTTCAGCCAACTTATTGATCACTATTCCATCAAGTGGATTATATACATAGCTATCAGCAATCTGAGCATTGATGACATCGATCTGAGCATCGAATGGGTCTCTTTGTGAGAGTATTCCTCTATTGGCCACATTCGCATTTTTTTTAGCTGCATTGATTCGTTGATTTACAACTGTTATCTCACCATTTATATCGTCAAGTTGCTTCGGTGTAGCAGCTTTTGCATTGACCAACTTTTGTATTCTTTGTTTTTCTCTGTTCAAATTAGAAAGTTGTGTTTTTAGTACTTCAATCTCGGGATTTGGGTCAACTGTTTTCTTTCCTATTGATTTCTTTTGGGTAATTAATAATTGTTTTTGCAAGTGCAATTGCGTAGTATCTACAATTGCGATCAACTTCTTCAGAGACAATGATTTCCCTTCTTCCACATCCATAAAGAGAAGCTGTCCTCTAGCTTTTGAGGAGACAATTGTGGTATTAGTTTCGAAATTACCATAGGCATCAGCTTTGATGGCCTCTTCTTCACATGAAGAAAATAATATGGCAATTGATATTAAAAAATATATGATCCTTTTCATCAAATAATAGTTGTTCGGTTTTGAATTAATTTTGGCTATTGCCATTAATAGTATGATATTCTAATCGTTTCTGATCAAGTCTTGATTGAGTGATTTTCACATTCTGTCGTGCTCTTAACTCTTCATTTGACTGCAAAAGATATTCAGTAGAAGTAATCACTCCATTATCCAACTGTACTTTGAGTTGGGATAAAATTTCAGACTGTAATTCTGCTATCTGAGCATATTTATCTACCTGCCCCGTAAGCAATTGAAAGTCATCTTGATAACGAGCGGACTGAATAGAAAGATTATGCCTGAAAGTCTCTTCTTGTATATCAATAAGTTCAGCCTGCAAGTCAATTTTTTGTTTTTTAATAGTCTTATCTTTCTTATCGAATAGTTTATAACTCGCCTTGATGCCTCCAATTGCATAAGGAGATAGGGATATATCAGTAAAATTCAAGTAATTAGGGTATGAAAGTCCTGCTTGACCAAACAAAGCAACATTGGGTTTATCCATCACCTCGAATAAATCCTTTTGAGCTTCTAAGGCAAGTTTTTTATCTGAGAATAATTTTAGTTCAGGTCTATTCAAATTGGTTTGGGTCACAGATGTAAGATTTTTTGGCAGTATCAATTTAGTGTCCGTACTTACTCCATTACCTATCACTACGGACAGGAGTGAATAAGCACTTCTTATATCTGCATCAATCTTTAATCTTTCATTCTCCAGTTGGAGTAGTCTCACATCCAATTTGGTCAACTCACTCTCTAATAATGTCCCAAATTCGACTCCAGATCGAATCACTTCTTTTCTAGCTAACAGATCCTTTTCAGTCAAAAAGAATAATTCCCTTAGGTTTAAACCTAAATCTACTCCCGAGAAAATTTTATTTACTTGAGCCTTGAGTGGATACAGATCTACTTCTATTTGCTGAGTCTGGATTATAGTATTAATCTCATTGATTTGTTTTCTCACATCAGAAACACCCCCATCGAATAGATTATAAGAGATTTCTCCATACGCATTGGCCCTGTAGATAGGTACATTGACATTAATAGGACCGTTTTCTTCTCCTAAACTTATAGCTTCAGATTGCAACGAAGCATCTCCTTTGAGAATTATGGTCGGCTTTCTACTTTGATCAACAAGATCATTATCCTGCTCTTCCATTGCTTTATAGATATCCACTGATTTTAGCAATGGATAGTTTGACTTGGCTAAGTCATAAGCTTCACCTAAAGTAAGGCTAGACTGAGTAAACCCAGAGCTACTTATTGACAGGAAAATAAAGCATACAAACCATTTAAAAATACCTTCGTCTCTCTTCATTTGATATTTTCATTTTCAAATTATGAAGTGATTTAAAATCACTTCAATTAAACATATCAAATATACTGAATGAAAGCCCTACTATGCAAATGGGATATGATGAAGTGGACAGAGTGTAAGATGAAGTGGACGTCGGATAATTGCTCAAGGGCTCTATAAATCTCTGAGAGATGGAAAGGTGCATTTCACGATGTAGTTTATGAAATAAATTCTCAACAATGGATGAGGGAGATTTCTCCACTTCGGTCGAAATTAAAGAAAAACATGGCATTCTCGTTCTTCGACTTCACTATCTATGACAAGTTTATAATCAGTTGATTATCACAAACAACAAAATAGCCTGTAGGGCTATTATATTTTAGCTAGGGGCATTTCGCCCCTAGCTAGAAGATAAATCCAAGCGGTTGGCTGTAAGTCAACTATATATTTTATAATCGTGATCTATTGCTAATTGAAAAGTTATATGGTAGTCCTACAGACTACATTCAATTTTTGACATTTTGCTTGGGACAAAATCCCAAGCTATAATGTAATTACCTTACAGGCAATTTTATTAATTCTAATACCAGTTTGGAATAAATAGTTTTTTTTAATTGAAATATCCTAATTATCAAAGTAAAACCTATTTGTCATTAATTTAACATTAAAGCAGCAAAGCGTATATTGGACCTCAGAATGACAATAAGGACTCCATTTCAGTCAGGATGACAATGCCAAACGAAATTCTGAAATGCACCTAGCTGGAATCACACTTCCAACCATTCTAAAAAATTAGTAATCTTCAACTTCCCTACTAATATGGTATCGTCAAAAGGAATAGATAAAACTACTTTCAACTTTCTATTTTGCTGATGAACTGCCTCTTTGATGAAAGAACGCTTCACAATATATTGTCTATTCACTCTATAGAATTCATCAGGAAACATTTTACCTAAATCTTCAAGTGTATGAGATATGAGAAATCGCTTACCATCTTCAGTATGAGCAAAAGAATATTTATCTTCTACATAGAACAGAGCTATATCAGCTACTTTAACAGGTATAATCTTATCTCCTCTGTGTACCAGCAACGATTTTATTTTAGGTACAGATCGATTCATCATCAAGTCTAATAGAGGTTTTAGATTTGGATTCGAGAAATCTGAAGTCAGTCTATGAAACTTTTCTAATGCTCGCTCCACTGAAGAATTGCTAAAAGGTTTAAGCACGTAATCAATTCCATTCGTCTTAAATGCTTCCAAAGCGAACTCGTCATAAGCAGTGCAAAATATAACTGGAGCATTAATATCAACAGCATCAAAAATTTCAAAACTGAGGCCATCACCTAATTTGATATCGCTAAAAATCAAATCTAATTTTGGGGCACTGTTCAAATATTCTATGGAATCTTTCACAGATAACGTGTGCTTTACAACCTTAATATTTTCATCAACTTGTTCGAGTGTACGTATTAGGTCTTTTGCAGTGCGCAATTCATCTTCTATGATTAAAATATTCATATTTCAATTGGTTTTATACTTACTGAGAATAAGTCTTCAGTTTCGCTGATCACAATATTAGTATCTGCAATGAGTTGATATCTTTCATCTAGATTCTTCAATCCTGTCCCAATAGACATACTTGAGTGATTAGGACATGATTTGTTATTAGAAACAGAAATCAAGCCTGCATCATATGAGATTTTAATTTTCAATGGATTTTCAAGTGACAATTGATTGTGTTTGAATGCATTTTCCACTAATGTTTGCAATGAAAAAACGGGTAAATGCATATCCAATATTTCTGATGGAATGGTTATTTCACTCTCAATGGAGTCAATAAATCGTTCTGATTGCAGTTTTATATAATCTCTGGTAAAATCCAATTCACTTTTCACAGAGACAGTGTCTTTATTACTCGATGCTACCGAATATCTTAAGAATTCAGAAAGCTTTACCGTATAATCGGTTGCTTTAGCTTGATCTTCGTTAATCAAAGACTTTAATGTGCTCAAGGCATTGAATAAAAAATGAGGTTGAAGTTGTTGTACTAAGAGCTTTTTTTCCGCTTCTAATTGTACTCTTTTCAACTCATTCACTTTCAGCTCTGCATCATCACGACTCGTTTTTAATATCGCAAAATTGCAAAGTGCCATCACAATGGTATTAAATATAAGACCTCCCCAAAATGGATGAATTAAGAATCTATCTTGATTTGCAAAAACGACATCTCCAATTGTATATATTAAGATTAGAATAAAACTACTTATTGCCAGATAACTGATAATGTATCGATAAACTGGTCGATCAAAGAATTTGACTAAAGGTATATTTATGATCCAAGACATGCTAAACATAAGCGTAAGAATACCTACTGCAAGATAATTGTCTTTAAAAGATTCGCTTTCAGTTGTGAGATCAATTCCAAGATTGATTCTAACTAGACCTATAACTATAATGATAGGAATAGTGATAATAGCTAGTCTAATCAAATTCTTGGTCATAACATTATTTGCCTACAAATATATTGATAGTCTCGTTAAGTTCAGTGGTTATTTTGGGTAGTTGAGATTGATTATTGGGTTGTTTAAAATTGAAATGAACTTACCAATCCTAGGGTTTGGGAATCTCAGCTACAAAGCAAAGGGATTCCAAGCTTGCAAAGATTGGTAAGCCCGACTTAAAATAAATTGCATATATTTTGAATCTGATCATGAAATGAGCTTACCAATCCTAAGGGCTTGGGAATCTCAGCCACAAAGCAAAGGGATTCCCAAGCTTGCAAAGATTGGTAAGCCCGACTTAAGATAAATTGCATATATTTTGAATCCGATCATGAAATGAGATTCCCAATCCTTGTAGGTTTGGGAATCTCTATTAAGTATGATTTTAACTTACTTAAATGAATTTATACCTCAGACCAATATACACTGCCCTGCCTTGCACTGGACCCCAAATCAATGAACTATCGAAATAATCATTGAATGGATTGTCATTACTTAGGATTGCATTTTCTTGTCTGTAGTCAAAGATATTCTCTCCTCCTAGATAAATGTCAAATCCTTTTCTAATTGTCTTACTTATCTGAGAATTAAAAGTCATGAAAGAAGGACTTTCTGCATCCAATCTAAACTCTTCTGGATTCTGGTCAGTGAATGGAATCCGCTTTGAACTTTGCCAATTTCCAGTCAAATCATAAATCCAGCCGCTCCCTAATTCCCATCCAATATTGAAGAATGCTCTTTGTTTTGAAATAAGAGGACGAGTCTCATTACCTCCTACATAATCAGTCTTAGGATTATTATATCTGTACGCGACTCTGAGATCAAAGCCATCAAATAATTCCAAATCTACCTGAGTCTGTATACTGTGTGAATATGACTTACCATCTAAATTATAGAAATGTACTTCTTGTGGATTGATATCATAATCTACAACAACTTGATCGCTAAAAGTGGTATAATAATAGTCAACTCCAAATACGGTCGACCTTCCATTGATTGTGAATTCTTTGGTATAATTCACTCCAAAATTCCATGCAGATTCTTTACCTAATCCATAAGGAGTATCGCTATTATTTCCATTGATTACAATATTTCTGTTACTGGCAAAGAGTCCAATATTCTCTGCAAAGATTGATGCAGTTCGTTGTCCTCGCCCTGCTATTAACCTGATAGATGAAGTTTCTTCAGGATTGTACTTCATATGTATTCTTGGTGTCAGAAAAGCACCAAATAGATTATGGTAATCACCTCTCAAACCTAGAACCAAGGTCCACTTGTCATTTGGCACGTATTGATATTCTGTGAATGCACCTACCATTCCTTCATCTCTAACATATGTATCAGAGCCTACTTCTTCATCGAAATGATCATATTGATAACTGCTACCAAATTTAATGTTATGCTTAGTATCACCAATTATCGTCTGATAAATAAGGTTGGCATATGCAGAAGTTTGAGTTCCATTGTAAACCCTTCTTCCAAATAATGCTTTCTGATCATGATAACTGGCACTCAATTGCAATCCAATACTTGAATATGGTCGATCTACAAATATTTTCCCGATTTTCGACCATCCTTCAATTCTCTGAGTTTCAACATCGGCTCTCCATCTTTCTTGATTAAATGGACCTTCCTCTATTGGATTGATTTGACCAGATGACTTATCAATATACGTACCTTTTATACCAAACTGAGCAAACTTGCCATCTTCAGATTTGTACTTCCATCTGTTCATCGCTATGAGTTGGGTATTATCGGGCATATCTTGAAAATTATCATTATTTCGATCTTGAATCCGATTTTGATAATTTCCATGAAGTAATAATCCAGTTGCCCACTTATCATTTATTTGAGAAGCATGATTCAGGTTTGCTTCCATTCGCCCTGCTACATTTGCAAATAAATTAAGGTACAACTTTTCACTTAATTCAGGTTTTTTGACTTCCACATTGATCTGTCCAGTCATACTTTCAGGACCATTCACAACAGATCCAGCTCCCATGTTCAATTGGATACTTTCTATCCATGTTCCAGGGGTATAAGAAAATCCGTAAACTGCTGCCAACCCTCTTATGTAAGGCATATTTTCCCTAGTCACTTGAACATATGGCCCCGCAAGGCCCAGCATCTCGATTTTTTTGGTTCCTGTAACTGCATCCGTTGCTCCAGCGTCTACAGATGGATTAGTTTCGAAGCTTTCAGAAAGATTACAACAAGCTGCTTTGCATAATTCTTTCTCTCCTATTGTTTGTATTTTAATTGGATTGATAAAAGAGATTTCTGTTGTTTTACGCTTATAGACGATTTCTACTTCATCCATTATAAAATTTGTCTTCATCACCACAGATACAATGGATTGACCACTCATATCTATAGTGTCATTTGCATAACCTGTATAACTAATAACTATTAATTCCGAAGTTAAATCAGAAGGTTTTTGAAAAGTAAAATAACCTTCAAGATCTGTCGATGTACCTTCTAATGTTTCTGATAAATATACATTCGCACCAATCAAAGGTTCCAATTGCCCTGATGAGTTTTGCTCATATATCATCCCAGAAATTGTAGCACCAGTTTCATCAACTTTGCCTCCCTTCTCCTTAAAGTCTAACTTAAATTTTTCAACTACACTATTTTCTTCTGGGCTGTTCTCTTCTATTCTGTATTTACAACATCCATGAAGATTCTCATAGACTTCATCAGTACTTTTGACTTTATCTGTATCATGACCTATTGAAGCCATCTTTTCGTGCAATTCTTTCTCTTGAAAAAGACCCTCAGAATAAGTAATTGAGAGCATATTTTCATCTTGATCCCAAGCAGCTGAATTTACTCCAATGACACCTGTTGCATTAGTTTCAATTCTTTCTTGACACATTCCGCACGCGCCATAAACTTTGATCGACAAGTTCTGTCCGTTCACTGCAATGCTTGCCAAGAGTAATACTGCTGCTAATATTTTATTTATGTAATTCATGCAATTTTATAATACTTTTCATCCTATAATTGGATGATGAAATGAATAATAAGATATATCCTAAATGAGTAGACATACCTCTCCTATGAAATAAGTATTATAAGAAGGACGGTGGATGAAAAACAGATGTTAAGTAATCTGCTCGGTATAAAAAAGAATACCCGAATTTAACTTCAGAAAAGTCATTTAATTGGAAAGTATTGTATGAGAACTGTTGTAAAAAAGCTATATGTAAACAACATGTGCATTTGCAATCATCTCCTTCACAACATCCCTTTTCCTCTTGACTATCCTCAGACTCGTCGCATGTCTTAATGGTAGAGTCGTCAGACTTTTTACAACAAGAACTATTAGAAATCTCTCCTTTTGCAGCTCCAATTAAGCCCATAGCAAAGGTCGACGCCTTCAGCGAAGTAGAAAAAATAACCAATGCTAATATGAGAGCAAGTCCTTTCACAGCTGCAAAGATAAGATATTATGATTAGTGATATTGAAAAGAAATGTTAATAGTAATATTTAGGTTTAAGGTTTTGAGGTTTAGGGTTCAAGGCTAGGTGTAGACTTATGGATATTTCCAAGAGCTCAAATTGATACTCTCCGTGAATCTCCATGAATTCCTCCGCGTATCTCCGTGTAACCTGTCAACATCTAACCTTGCAAAACCTTATACCTCAGACCTCAAACCTAATTTTTCCCTTACTCCTTAATCTCTATAGAATTAATAACATCTCCCATTCCAATACTATCAACCACAACCTGATCAGCTTCTCCTTTTATTTTTCCAAAAACAGTATGCTTTCCATCTAACCAAGAAGTCGGAGTATGTGTAATAAAAAACTGACTTCCATTAGTTCCTGGACCTGCATTCGCCATAGAAAGTACACCTGGAGTATCATGTTTTAATTCTGGGTGAAATTCATCACCAAACTGGTATCCCGGACTTCCTGTTCCAGTTCCAAGTGGACATCCACCTTGAATCATAAAATCTGGAATAACTCTATGGAATTTAAGATCATCATAATACCCAGCCTTTGCTAAACCAAGAAAGTTTGCAACAGTCTGAGGCGTCTTAGTAGCGAACATATCTAGATTGATATCTCCTTTACTTGTTTTGATCGTTATTTCAATATCATTTGCGTATTGAGCGTCTCCGATCAAGCTTAACATATCTTGAGGAACGATTTTATCTAATGCTGACATTTTATTTAATTTTAATTTGAGCGGCAAATTTGCTAAAAATACAGCAAACAATTGATTTTTATCAAGCCTTGTTGCTCTTTGTATTTGAAATAAATTTTATATGAATAGGGTTAGTATTCAGTTTTCCAGAGTATTAATCATCGCTTCTATTCTCAAAAGGAACAATGGTCCCCTCTTCCAGATACTCTCTGAGATTATTCAAAAGCAGTGCCCAACAATAACTTGTCCTTCTGTAATGATGATTGGTTTCTTTCCAGTCTTTGTGATAAAATCGTAATCTGGTAACTGATTCATCTATACTTTCGATCTCAAATCCAAAGGTAGTATAATCCCAATCTGCATCACTCTTAGTCATTGTAATAGCGAAGGACTTATCAGCGATACAGTTAGTAACTTCACCATACCAATCATATTGATCGGTAAAATAAAGATTGTACTTAGATCCTTTTTTGGCTACTCCTGAGCATTTTTTAGTCCACCAATTATTAAGGTGCTTTGGCTCGGTAATGCTGTCAAATACTGATGATACATCAGCTCGAATATGAACATCATGTAAAATTGTGTGGGGCATGGTTAGGTTTTATTTGGTGAAGATTTATATTACACTATTAAATTGTCTCAAAAATCTACTGTCATTTTCAAATAACAATCTAATATCACTTATATCATATTTTTGCATGGCAGATCGCTCTATGCCTATTCCAAAAGCAAATCCAGAATATTTCTCAGAATCAATTCCACAATTTTCCAAAACATTTGGATCCACTATTCCACATCCTAAGACTTCCAACCATCCTGTCCCTTTTGTCAACTTTCTAGCTGTTTCAGTCTCAGTTCCCATCCAAACATCCATCTCTGCACTTGGTTCAGTAAATGGGAAATAACTTGGTCTTAGTCTTATGTCAGTTTGAGGTCCGTACATTTCTTTTGCAAAATACAAGAGCGTTTGTTTCATGTCTGCAAAAGATACATTCTCATCTATATATAAGCCTTCAACTTGGTGAAATTGGCAATGAGATCGAGCCGAAATAGTTTCATTCCTGTATACTCGTCCTGGTGCAATGATTCGAATTGGCGGCTTTTGAGTGGTCATCACCCTCGCTTGAACAGAAGATGTATGCGTCCGTAGCAATCTGGTGACAGAGTTCTTAAGATAAAAAGTATCCTGCATATCTCTAGCTGGATGATCCTCTGGAGTATTCATCGCAGTGAAATTGTGCCAATCGTCCTCAATCTCTCTTTCTTCTGCAACTGTGAATCCTATCCTTTCAAATACCTCGATCAATCGATTCATTACTATTGAAACTGGGTGTCTACTTCCTTTAAAACTATTATCAGAAGGTGCTGTAAGGTCAATTTCACTTGCAGCCTTTTTGCCAGCTTCATTTGCCACTTGATTCTTTACACTTTCAAACTTAGACTCTGCCTCTTGTTTTACTGAGTTGACAAGTTGTCCAAATTCTTTCTTACGCTCATTAGGCACATTTCTAATCTCTCCAAAGATTGCCTTAATCTTATTCTTAGAACCTAAGTACTTTATTCTGAATTGCTCCAAAGCTTCTGCATCAGTGATTTCCACTGATTTAATGTCAGTCAACATTTCATCTATTGTCTCAAATACATCTGCTGCCATTGTTCACTTTTTAATGGAATTGTTTCTTTAAAAAACAAAGGTATTAAAAACCATAATAGAAGCGCATCACAAATCTAATATTCAAAGAAAATTAACAGAAAAAGACGTTTTTGGTCATCCTTAAGAATGATACATTAATAAAGTACGCTTTTATACGCAGGTATTTTATTTTTCAACAAGGCAAAAAACCTGCCTACCGGCAGGCAGGCGTAGACAATGCAGCGCATTGGCGAGGCTTTTTAACGCCGTAGAAAGATAAAATAACAAGTAGAAAATGTTACTTTATTATTGAATCATCCCTTAAACTAAAGTTGTGCAAAATCATTTCGTAAAATCTAGAATGGTGATTTTTGATTATTAGTTAATTACGAATGTTGAATTTAGAATGTTGAATTATTTTTATGGAATCAATTCTAACAATTAAATTTATAGTTATTGCCTATTTGGTCAGTTTTTTATCTTCTAAAAACCTAAACTTTGCTCTGTATTCTTGAGTTTCAGATTTATCAATTGTAAATATATTTGGTTTTGATATTTCTTCAGCTTCTATAAGCGAGCCATCTGCTTTCACTAATACTGAATGCCCTGGATATTCCCAATTATTTCCGTCAGTTCCTATTCGATTGCATCCAATTGTGATACATTGATTTTCGATGGCTCTAGCTTTTATAAGTGTGTCCCAATGATGTATTCTTGGGGTTGGCCAATTGGCCATATAGATCAATAAATCTGGAGCTGGAAGCGGTCTTACATTTTCTGGAAATCTCAAATCATAACAAACTTGAGGAAGGATTTTCCATCCTTGGAATTCCATCAAATTTGCATCGTATTTAGAGCTAAAAGCCTTATTCTCACCACTATGACTGAACAGGTATTGTTTATCATACCTTCCAATGATTCCATCTTCTGAAATCAAAAGTACTCTATTATAATATTTCCCATCTTCTTCTATTGCTAATGATCCAATTATTGCAGTGCTGTAGCTTTTCGAGATTTCAACCATCTCCATTATTTCATTACTATTTTCATTAATAGCAGAAAGAGAGGGTTCCATACAGAATCCAGAAAGGAACATTTCTGGGAGGACTATTAAATCAGCCTGTCCTTTTATTGATTCCAGCTTATTTCTGATTAGAGAAATATTCTTTTTGGGGTCTAACCAATGGATATCAAATTGAAATATGTAGATTTTTAAACTCATAATTGAATGAATAAATAATTAGTATATCGTCTAAGTATTAACTAATTGTCTCTCCTTAACTTCAAAATGAATTTCAGACTTCATAGCTTCAAATATTTTAAAGATTGTTCCAATTGTCATATTTGAAGTTCCATTTTCTAATTTTGAGATTTGAGATTTTGTAACATTTATTAATTCTCCCAATTCATTTTGTGTCAATCCTTTTTCTTTTCTCACTTCCTTTATCAGTTGACCAAACTGAATCAATTTAATTCTCAATTCATAATCATCCCTTCGATCAGTGCCAATTTTACCAATAAGTTTGTCTTCAACTTCTTTCAATGTATATGTCTTCATTTAGATTAATTTCTATTTAGAATGCTCTTTCTTATCCTTTTCGCTTTGTTAAGTTCCTTGAGTGGAAGTTTTTGAGATTTCTTTATGAAACCTGATGTACAAATCATCAAAGCCTTTTTTCGTTTATCCCAAAAAGCTAAAAGTCGAATTTGTTTTGAAGCATATTTAGTTCTAAATTCCCAAATCTCTTTATCTACTTTCTTTAATAACTTAGGATCCGTTTTAAATCTAGAAATCCTAATATTTTCTAATACTTTACCTCTTGTTTTCAAATCAAGTGATTCAATGAAACTTAAGGCTTCACTCAAAAGTTCAACATCAAATCTGTATAGTTCCTTATTCATTATTAATAATAGTAAAAATAAGATAAGTTGACATAAATATCAACTTTTAACCAAAAAATAATTGCTTTTTTGCAAAAAAAGTACTACTACTTTGATTTAGTTGAATGTTTTTTTTTTAAATAAACTCTACATATCCTTCTGAATCTCCCAATAATTCTGATTTTCTATTTCATCTAGTATTGCCAAATAATTCTCATATCTGATAGCAGATATCTCTTCATTTTCCAAAGCTTCTTTAACAGCACATTTTGGTTCATTTCTATGCATACAATCACCAAACTTACAGCCTTTTGACAACACAAAAAACTCTCTGAAATTGTGAGCTACATCCATTTCTTCAAGATAATTGAATCCAAGAGTCTTTATACCTGGCGTATCGATTATCTGTCCTCCAAATGGCAGTTCAAATATTTCTGCAAATGTTGTCGTGTGCTGTCCCTTACCAGAATAATCAGAAATCTCTTGAGTCTTTAAATCTAGATCAGGAGTCAGACTATTAATAAGAGTAGATTTACCTACACCAGATTGACCTGCTATAAGGCTCAGTTTTCCTTTCAACTCTAATTTTAATTCCTCGATTCCTTCTCCTGTTTCATTGGATGTTAAAATGGTATTATATCCAATATTTTCATATACTGTCCTCAAATATTGAAGATAGTCTAAGTCTTTTTCCTCATGAAGATCTGACTTGTTGAATACAATAGTTACAGGAATATTATATGGCTCTGTCATTAGTAGAAATCGATCAATAAACCCAACTTTAACGCTTGGTTGGCGCATAGAGACGATGACTATAGCTTGATCAATATTACTCGCCAAAATGTGTAAAAAGTGCTTCTTTCTTGGAGATTGCCTTAGCACATAATTCTTACGTGGCTTGATTTCTCGAATAGTGCCAACTGTCTCTTCTTCACTTTCAATATTGACTACCACTTGGTCTCCAACAGCAACAGGGTTTGTCAATTTTAACGTGCCTAACCGAAATTTTCCTTGAATTCTACAGGCCACCACTTCCCCACTCTCTAGTCGTACATCGTACCAACTGCCTGTGGATTTCATCACCATGCCTTCTACTATCATAGGCTAAGTCAATTCTGATGAGAACTCTGCTTCGTGTACAGCTGCTGCCATATCTATAATCAATTGTGGATCTTTTTCGATTGCATTTCCGACTACGATTACATCTGCTCCAGCTTTCACATTTTCGTATGCCTTTTCTGGTGTCTTGATCCCACCTCCTACTATCAGTGGGATGTCGATTGCTGTACTCACAGCATTGATCATAGATGTGGTAACAGGGTTTTGTGCTCCCGATCCAGCATCCATATAGATCATCTTCAGTCCTAACATTTCGCCTGCCATGGCTGTACAAAGTGCTATATCATCTTTATTAGAAGGAATAGGAGTCGTGTTACTCATATACTGGACTGTAGTCGAGATCCCTCCATCGACAAGCATATAGCCCGTACTCATAATTTCAAGTGGACTAATTTTCAGGAAAGGAGCAGTAATAACGTGCTTTCCAATCAGGAGATCTGCATTTCGGCCACTTATCAGTGAGAGAAAAAGTAATCCATCCGCTTTATAACTTAATTGAAATGAATTGCCTGGAAAGAGAATCATTGGTATATCTGTGACTTTTTTGATATTGGCAAGGACCATGTCCAACATATCATTTACAACCAAACTGCCACCAATGAAAAAATAATCTACATGTGCTTCTTTCGATAGCTCAAGTACCTTGTCCAATTTACCTAAACGGATATTGTCAGGGTCTATTAAGACCACAAATTTTTTCTTGCCTGATTTTTTGGCCTCAAGAAAACTATTGTAAAGTTTATTATCCATTAAAAGGGTTAGTCTCTATAAAGTTAAAGCATCAAATTTAAGAGAATATACAATATTATAGACTAGATAAAGCGAAAGGATTCAAATTAAACATCCAAATCAATGGAATCACCTGCTTTTAACTCTCCATCATTATTCTTCGAAGTATCTTCTTTTGTTTCACTTTTATCCGGTCCTTGGTTCTCAACTTGAGAAAATAAGTCTCCTTCTTCTTTCTTTTCTTTTACTTCAACAATATGCTCCAATTTAGGAGGATTAGTATGTTCAATTTTCAAAATTTTATACTCCCCTACTTTATTCCCTAATGCTTTCCATCCTTTGACATCTATAAAAGCCTCAATATCTAATGCCTCTTCTTGTTTGCTTCCTCCTGACTTATGTGAATATTTTAGTTTTGGTTGAGTAGCAGTAGTAGCAAAATAAAGCTTACTGCCTGAAGTTTCTGAAATAAATGGATATTTAGAATCGAATTTTTGAGTTTCGATACTGAATCGTTTTGCCATTGTCCATTCTTTCTCTCCCTCAAAATAAATCGCACTGATTACTGTATCAGCAGTCAATCTAGAGACTTCAACAATTTTATCCGCTTCATATTTTTTATTCAGATCAAGTTCATTGATGACATATGATCCATCTTTATATAATGCTATGATATTATCACCTGTGTCAAAACCTCCCAAATACAACCCTCTTTCTTCAGTATTTAGTCTCCCACTCACTTCATCCATCCACACATGTATTGCCCCCAGAGATGATTTCCCTACAGAAATTTGAGTAATTTTTCTTACAGGATGCTTTGTAATAATATTTCCGCCTGCACCTCTTCCTTTGATTGCAATGTCTTCAAAATCAAATTCGAATACCTTCTTCTTGGCAGAACATCCAGGAGACAATTGCACATTCACAACTTCAGATTCTCCATTCGGATTTATTGTAAAATAGTGAAGTTTAGAACCTTTTGCTCCCTTAGTGAGATCGTATTCTTTGTCTCTTGTGATGGACTTCACATTGAATCTCTTTGCCATCGATCGCCCTGTCTTAGCGTCGACATAGATCATGTTATAAGTGGTACGCTCGTCGCCTTTTTTCCATACGTTTGCATGAATAATATTCTTACCCACAAAGACTTTATCAGAAATCCGAACGACTTTAAAGGTACCATCTTTCATAAATGCTATCACATCATCAATATCAGAGCAATCCATTACAAACTCATCCTTCTTCATTCCTGTCCCTACAAATCCTTCTTTATAATCTACATAAAGTTTAGCATTGTTCGCTGCTACCTGTCTTATCTTGATTGTTTCAAAGCTTGAAATCTCAGTCCTTCTTTCTCTGTCTTTACCATATTTAGAAAGCAAATTCTCGAAAAAGGCAATTGAATATTCTGTCAAATGATCCAAGTCATGTTGCACCTGCTTAAGTTCATCTTCTATCGAAGCGATAAGTTCATCAGCTTTAAATGAATTGTACTTAGATATTCTCTTGATCTTAATCTCAGTCAACTTCACAATATCCACTTCTGTGATATTGCGCATCATCATTATCCTTGTATCTCCTGGCTTTTTATCTGAAGGAGTAGCAATATACTTTTTAAGACCAAGATCAATAGCCTCAATTACTTCCTCCCAAGATTCACATTCTTCTATATCACGATAGATTCGATTGGTGATAAATATCTTTTCGAGACTGGCCATATGCCACTTCTCTTCCAGTTCTCTTTTCTTGATTTCGAGCTCCATCTTGAGCAACTGCTTAGTCTGCTCTGTTGATATTTCTAATATATCGCTGACACAAAGAAACATTGGTTTATTATCAACAATCACACATGCATTTGGAGAAATACTCGTTTCACAACTCGTAAAAGCATATAATGCATCAGTCGTCATATCAGGTGAAACACCTGGAGCCAGATCGATTCTCACTTCTACATCTGCTGCAGTATTATCTACAACCTTCTTTATTTTTATTTGCCCTTTGTCATTGGCTTTGAGAATGCTGTCTATTAATGTGTTTGTTGTAACTCCATAAGGCAATTCTGTAATAGCGATTGTAGTTTTGTCTATCACCTCAATTTTTGCCCTTACTTTTATCCTACCACCACGTTTGCCATCATTATATTCAGCGACATCTACTGATCCTCCAGTCTGAAAGTCAGGATAGATTTTTACTTTCTTTCCTTCTAGTATTTTTATCGATGCTTTGATTATTTCGATAAAATTATGAGGCATTATTTTAGTAGAAAGTCCTACAGCAATCCCCTCTACACCTTGCGCTAATACGAGTGGAAATTTTGCAGGAAGTGTAATTGGCTCTTTATTTCTTCCATCATATGAAAGTTGCCAATCTGTAGTCTGAGGGTTGAATAATACCTCAAGGGCAAATTTGGTCAATCTCGCTTCTATATATCTTGCTGCTGCTGCTGAATCTCCAGTTCTAATATCTCCCCAGTTTCCTTGGCAATCTATCAACAATTCCTTTTGACCAAGATTTACTAGTGCTGCTCCAATAGCTGCATCTCCATGTGGATGATAAGCCATCGTTTGCCCTATGATATTAGCTACTTTATGAAATCTTCCATCATCCATCTTTTTCATGGAATGTAGAATTCTTCGTTGCACTGGTTTGAGTCCATCATCAATATCCGGAACCGCTCTTTCAAGAATCACATAGGAAGCATAATCAAGGAAATATTCCTTGTACATTCCTGTCAATGTAGTTACTGGATTATCCGCATTCCCTTCATGTTTTAAGGTCACATCCTTCGCCATCTTATTCGTTTACTTTATTTATTAGGCGGTAAAAATACATAAAAGAAATTTATAATATGAATAAAGCCAACAATCAGTTTTTAGTCAATGGATCATTATTGAAAAGGCACTTTTACATATGTTATTCTAATTATCATTTTCAGGATTAATTATAATTAGTAGCGTTCTTTCGAATTCCTAAATTATTCTCATTGAGAAATTCTTTATCTTTTAGATACACCTATCTCAATATGCCAATTTATATATTTTTTCGTCATTTCTCTCCACCACTAGATCATCTGGATTAAGTCAAAAATACCCAGTAATGGGAATTTACAAGGCTACTTATGCACCCTACCTTTGCTCATATCAAATTAAGAATAAAATAATCATACGAATTAGAAGCCAACTTTTGATTTCAAAGAATATACATAAAACATAAAACCACAAAAAATGGAAGTAACTGAAAATCCCACTACAAATGCAACTGACAATACGATCATTATTTTAATATCAATCTTGAACAATGGAACCGTAAAATTTGGACCTTTTAATACTGAAGATGGACAATTCAAAAAAAGATTTAGAAAGGGTAAAAATATAAACCTTAAAGCCACGCCTGAAAAAGGGTTTCAGTTTCTGAACTGGCTCCATCGAATAAAAAAAGATGAAGATTTCTCATTTCTCTCGAGCAATTTATCAATAACCATAAAAGCCCCAGATAGAAGTAGGGAAATCAGGGCTGTCTTTGGCCAACCAGATTGATTCACAATTTCGAATAAAGAAAATTTTTCTTACGAAACAATGCTCAACACGAAATGCAACACTCTGATATAATCAAATTATAATTAATCACAATTTTTAAAATATACAATCATGCCTAAAAAAAGAAAAAAAATAATACTCGAAGGGCAACAAAGAGCAATAAATGAGGAAGCCGTCATGCGGCAAAAAACTTTGAAACTAAACAAAGACCAAATTGTCAAATCTGTAGATTCCGAATTGCTCGAATCGGATAAATATTTTGCAGATATCAAGGAAATTAAAATAACAGGAGAAGATCGTTACATAAAAATTCTCTTCAAACCCGTTGGCATCAAAGGGAGAAAATTCTTTAGTGAATATTCACTTGATATTTTTTATGAATTAGACGATGAATTCGAATAGAATCTATTATTCCACTCCTCAACAAACAACTATATACAGTGTATGAAAACTCCAGTCAACATCTTATTTGAAAACGAAATCAGTACTACAGGACCATCAATTTCTCTCGGATCAAAATATCGAAAGGTCAATATTCTAGGTATTCCAATTGGTGATCCGTCACCAATTGGTGAAGTCGAAGGAGATTCTGGAAGTTTTAGTTTATTTAATGTTGACATGTACTCTTTGGGGCTTCAATCGGCCTTCGTAGATGCTCAGATCCCATGCGAAGGTGGCGAACTCAGTGTTCAATTTTCAAGAAATTTTAGCACTACCAGGGTTGCATTGGATGGTCAAAATAAGGTTGGTGTTTTGGGTATGGGATGGAATACAAATATCAACTCTCAAATTACATGTGTCGAGGAAAAGGGAAAAACCATTGCATCTATAACTGATGAAGATGGAACATCATTTACATTCTTTGAGTCTCAAAAAGGAATTGGTTTTGAACCTTTTTTTAATAACCCAACTTCAAACGCATCCAGAAAAATTACATTTAAGAAATTATCAGATAGAAGAATATTAATCACAAAATGGCAAAGAACACAACTGAAATATGAAAAATTTGAATCAATTACAAAAGAAGCTAAAAAAATTAAATCGTATCGTTTGAAGGAAGTGATCGATAGAAATGGAAATATCCTACTTTACGCCTATCATTCAACTATCAAATTTCTGGTAATATCAATACATGAAAAAGCGCACCCCTTACGTAAAATCTCTTTTTCATATAAAAGCATTGGCAGTACCCCACCAAAATTTGATTGTGGGCATCGGCTTACAAAAATTACAGACCCCCTTGGAAGAATAACTTCATTCAAATATTCATCCCAAAATACCTCTCCTGATATAGTCTCATCCACTTTGTCATCTGTTACCCTGCCAAAGGTCAGTTACCTTGGCAAAATGATATCTCCAGTATATAAGTTCAAATATTCGGCAAAACGAATTAAGAATCCTATCACTCAAAAGACTGAATTTGCAATTGCTCTTCGAAGTGTGATTACTCCTAATCAATATGAGTTCAAATTTGATCATTTGATCAAAAATTCACCTCAACTTTTAAGTGGAGGAAAAATAATTCAAATGCCCAATTATCAGCTAAGAAAGATCATTACAAATGACGGTCATTGCTTATATAAAAGTATTATTAGAGAGTTGCTAAAAGTAAAAACAAATGTTGTGAATTCGGACGGCATAGAAAACAGCTATTTATTCTCTAGTCATAAAATCGCTATTCCCAATCAACCCATACCCGGAATCTTCATTAAAAAACTAACGAGAGACACAAAGGATTTGGGAAATGTAATTTATAATTTCAGTGCAGATCCTAATCAAAATTTAGAAAAAATAATTGACTGTTCTGGAAATATAATATTATATCAATATAAATCGGATGATCCTAATGATCCATACAATAAACCAATTAACCGCAGCTTGCCATTAAATAATATTTCTAACCCTAATGCATACCAGGCATTCAATCAACCTGCTTCGGAAATAAATGACCCCGATGGATTGCACATCAAACGTGAATATCGATATTCCAAGAAATTTAATAAATTGACGAGATACACAGATGAAATAGGTTCTACTATAAAACATGTTCTCGATTCTAAAGGAAATAGAACAAAAATAATCGAACCTTTAAATACGGTATCTCTATTCAAATATACAGATGATGGATTCGTATTTGAACAAACCGATCCTGATGGTCGGATAAAAAGTTTTGAGCGAAACTTCAATCCGACTACACTTAGAACATATAAGGAGGTTGTAGGCACTATTGAAGGATTTAACAATGAAAAATTTCTAATTCCAAATCGGACACGTAATTATTTCAATCTCATTGGAAATGAAGTAAGTATAACAGATTCAAAAGGGAACAAAGTTGAATATATTTATAATGCCTTGGATCAAATAATTGAAATCATTCAACCAGCCGTTATAAATCCATTAACCCGTCGTAAAAAGAAGAGTAGTCAAAAATTTGAATATGATTTAATGGGGAATCGTGTAAAATCCACAAGTCATACGAATACCATTGAATTGCAAATATATGATGGTCTGAATAGGATGATTGAAAATAGGATACTTATGGAAAATCCTGATCGCCAGTCAAACCAGGATTTAGCTTCCAAATTTCAATATAATTTCGCAGGTTGGTTGCTTCAAGAAACAAATCCCAATGGCAATACTTTTGATTTTGAATACGATAACTTTGGACGAATTATTCGAAAAACGTCTCCAGAAGTAAATGTACTTCGAACTTCAAAAAGGAATGTAGTCCGAATGATTTATGGAGAAAATTCAGGTTCAGGAGCGTTCTCTTACTCCGAAGGATGGCACGCAGAAATACAAATCAATCCGCGTGGTTTTCAAACCCATTTTCAACTTGATAATTCCTATCGTCTGATAAAAGAAATAAGTAGAAAGGATAAAAACACAAAGCTAAAACCCTCCAATCCACCTGCTTCAGGAGAACCGTGGACTACATTTGACTACGATAAAAGAGGATTAGTAATAAAAGAAACTGTTGCACATCTACAAAACGAAGATAAAATTACTGTGCTGTCAAATATAAATTTGTACGATGCTCTGGGAAGAAAGACAGCTAACATTGAGCGGAACACAGATCAGGAAGTATCAATTCCAGTAGGTCTTTCTATATCGCAACAACTAAAAAGTATTGTTTTAGAAGACGATATTGTCACACGCAACTGGTATGACAAATCAGGAAATACAACCAAGCAGCAAGATGCTGAAGGTGCAGTCACTCTCCATTTTTATGATGGTGCAGAGCGCAAAATTCGAACCATCCTGCCTAAAAGAAAAATCAAAGATACTTCGGAGTATAATCCAAACGGTGTACATAATCCAGTGATTAATTATGGATATGATGCCAATGGAAATCAGGAAGAAGTAATCGATGAAAATCATTCTCGAAGTATATCTGAATACGATGCTCGAAATCGTGTAGTAAAGAGTATAATTAAATCTGGTGGTAGAAATCAGGATCAAACAACTACTACTACATATGACTTTCAGGGTAGAATTTTAACCGTCACAGATGGTAGGGGTGGCATGATGCAATATGATTATGACAAAGCAGGTAGAGAGATTCGTTCTTTTGCTCCTTCTGGCCAAAGTCTGGTGCAAAATGGCAAACGAGAAACGCAAACCCAATATGATAAAAATAGTAACATAATAAAAATCAAATATGAAGGTGGACAGGAAGTCTTAAGTCAGTATGACACTTTAAATCGACTGACTACAGTAAACGTCTCACCTCAACGGGGAGGATTGACAGGCTGCCGTTCTATATATGATGAAAATGGGAATATTGTAGAGATTATTTACAATCAAAATAATACCGACGTATCTATTAAGAGGACCTATGATGCATTCGATAGATTGATAAGTGAAGAAATGCCAAATATTGGCGATGGCAAAAAGCGTGTTGCTCTATTCGAATATTGTCTGAGTGGTAAACTTCTCCGAAATAAAAATCCTAAAGGGGATATCCACGAAATGTTTTATGATGGTTTTGGACGTACAGAAAAGATCTTGTATTCAGATGCAAAACAGAAAAAAACATTTGAACGTGCGTTTGCATATAATAAGCGGGATGAGGTGCTCTCCGTTAAAGATGATATGGGCGCTGATTTTACCCTGATTCGAAATAATGTAGGACAGATCGTAAAAACATTCTTTAAAGATTCAGCACAAGATTCGTATAGTTTAGAATCTGCATATGATGCACGTGGAAATCGTACTGAACTGCATTACCCCAACAAAACCAGGAGCTTATTCTTTACATATGATAATAGCAGTCGGCTTGAGCAAATAAACGATGGTAGTAAAAATACTTCTTACCAATACGACAGCAATAATAATCTTGTAGTCATCAAAAAGCCAGATGGAGTAGTAGAGCAAAGGGTATATGATCTTTTTAACCGATTAACTCTCTTACATGTCATTTCTAATAAAGTGTCTTTATACCGATCTACTTATAATTATAACAAAGGTGGAAGTTGTATTGGAACTACTCAACATTGGCATGATGGACCACAATTGACAACAGAATATACTTATGATAGTAAAAACAGATTGATCCGTGAATTCTGGGAAGAAGCAGGTTTTGAGTATACCTATGATGATATGGGCAATAGACTCAGTGAAATAGGATTAGGAGAAGAATCTAATGTGCAAAATCAGTACACTTATAATTTACTTAACCAACTAACAAGCCTAAGAGCAACAGAGGTAGCCATTGATTTTGAATATGATTTGAATGGAAACTTAATTCTGGAGAAGAAGGATGGAGTCTTACAAAAAGAATATTCCTGGGATTGTCTGGATCGGCTGATCAAATGTTCTTTAGCAAATGGTACAACTTATAGTGCCAAATACGATTATCAGGATCATAAGTACATGACACAAGATGGTGATGAATTGAAAATTGACAGATGGGACAATTCTGTTTCTATTCAGGAGATTACTGAAGGCGCAATCAAAGATTATATCTATGGAGTTGGAATGGGCGGTGGTATTGGTGGATTGCTATATACTGAGGTAACTGGGGCAGATTATACTGGGTATCATAGTAATATGCATGGACATACCATCGCTACCACCAATATGCAAGGCGATAAAATAGCCATAATGGGGTATGCCGCTTTTGGCAAAACCATTCATGAAACAGAAACTACTGAAATTAGTCGTCTTGCTTTTACTAAAGAACGAATTGCCAGTCTGGGTTTGGATTATCATGGTAAAAGATATTATGATCCCGGATCGGGACGATATATTAGCCGCGATCCGTTGGGGTTTAATGATAGTGTAAACAATTATCTTTTTGTCAACAATAACCCGATTAATTTGATTGATCATGAAGGAGAATGGTGGGATTTTATACAGGGAGCATTAGATATTGCTGGAGCTATACCAATAATAGGGACTGCTGCTAGTTTAGTTAATGCAGGTATCAGCATTTGCCAAGGGGATTTAGAGGGATTTGCAACCAATTTGGTTGGAGCAGTGCCAGGGTTGGGAACAGCTAAACTTATTGCAAAGGCAGCCAAACATGCTAAAAAAGCCATTGATCTTGCCAGGAAAGCAAAAAAAATGGTAGATAAGGCATATGAAGTGAGAGACAAGATCGAAGAAGGAGTTGCTATTGTGACTGCTGTCGCCTCTGGCGATATATCGATAATGACTCGAGTTGCACTGGAAAGAACATTGGACTTAAAGAAAAAACCAAAGTCAAAAAACAATCAACATGGTAACGTGGTTGCAAATGCTCAAAATCCTAATGCTGGAAGTGGAAATACAGGAAGTGGAAACACAAGCAGTGGGAACACAAGCAGTGGAAATGGAAATACAGGTAGCAGTAATTCCAATCCTAGCAGTGGAAACAACAATCCAAGTCTTGGGCGAAATAATAATAAAGATGATGACAATAATACAAATCTTGGTGATGGAAAGTTTCATGGAGATCACCCAGACCATAAAGATTTAAATAATAAATCGAATGAACAGTTAGATTCTTTGCAAAATGATATAGAACAAAGTGCACAAAAAAGAATTCAATCTACAATTGATGCCAGAGATGGAAAAGAAGTTGATAAATGGAAAGATAAAAGACATGGAGAAAGACAAAATGAAGATCATAAAAAAGCATATCAAACAAAAAAACGAATAGAAAATAAAAGAGGAAATAGAAAAAGAAGAAATAAGAAAAGGAAATAGAGTAGTTTCTCATTGTATTTATTATTAGTAATTTAAACGAAAAAATAAACCTTTTGAAAATCACATATTATGAATAAAGAACAAAATATTAATTATAGCTCCACAGTATCCCTCACTCCCGATGATAATAATCGCTTTCAGGTAGTCTACGCCAGCCAACGCTACGGTACTTTTTTTGGCGTATTCGCAAAATTCAAAATTCGCAAAGCTGGAGACCAGACTCTTTTGGATCAAGTTGATTTTGAACTAATCAATTTTAAAGGCCCAGTCAATATTAGTCTTGTAAAAATAGCAATTGATACAGAGGCAAGAGAGAGGATTAGAGATGTTGATTTAATATTGGCAAAATTAGATTTTCAACAGGCCATGGGTCTCGCAGTCACAGAACGAAGTTTTTCGTTTGCAAATCCAATCGAAATCAAAAAAGATAGCTACTTTTCGATTATTAGCGATTTGCTACCTTTAAGTGGTGGCCATGATACAAAAGTAGCTTTCGTCAATGGATTTTTTGATTCTGAGTACTTTTACAGGGATGGTCTTGCGGCTCATCCAAGGGAAGTTACGAGTATTCCACTTGGACAAACTCCTTCTAAGGATGAAGGCTTTGATTTTGAAACTACTATTAAATTTCCACAAACTATATTTGGTTCAATAAGATGTAGAGTAGGAAATGCCAAAATAATAATATGAAAATGATAAGGTGAAGATTCGATTAATTTGCATGGTTTTGATTTTAATAAATTCCCATTTCGCACAGGGACAAAAAGAAGCTGATGTCATTGCTGAAAAATTAATTGGACATCATTTTGAAAGTTCGAAGGAGGATATCAAAACTGTTTCTAATGAGGAAATCTCGAATAATCTTTTAGTGCTTTCTCAAGTAATGTATCACAGAGGATTTAAAAAGAATAAGGATTCATTGGCAATAAATCTAATAGAAGAAACTGGAATAAATAATATTTCCCTCATCTCTTATAATCTTGCCAAAGGTTACTACAATATATATAATGAAAAAGGTACAAGCAAAGCATTTGAGTATTTAAATCAGGCTTATCTTATTGCAAAACAAGAAAATAACAAGTCATTCTTATTGCTAAGTCTGCTAGGTATTCTGGAATTGTATAGTAAAGAAATTGTTCAAAGCAGTGAGTCTTTTAAAATCTATCTTGACGAATTCGAGCAACTAGCTGAAAATACAGATGCATTAGCCTGGAGCTTATATTACAAAAACTTTTTCAACAGTACTTCTATATTCAAACCAAAAGCATATTATAAATCATCTCAAACCTTAAGAGGTTTTCTAAACGAAAATGAATTAAGTATATCTCTCAAATCACGCTTTTATGAAGATATAGGATTGTATTACAATAGAACTCAAAAAAAGGACAGCGCTAGAGTATATTATAAAAAAATACTTGAATTGCCAGATTTGCCTTATGTCTATCCTCATAAATTTGCAGCGTTATTGGATTTGGCAGACATGCTCTCATCAGATAAGAATTTTGACTTAGCCAAAGAGAATTTGATTCAGGCAAAACAATATTATAACACATCAGATTCATTACGTTCAGCTTATACATGGGAACGATTTAGTGCTATTTATTTTTTTGAAAAAATTCCGCAATATGACAGCGCTTATTATTATTTAAAAAAATCCATTTTAAAAGAACAGCAATTGGATTTCAGAAAAAACACATTGAATATTTCTGAACTCAACGTACAACTTCGAACAGCAGAAAAAGAAAACAAAATCCTAGTACAACAATCAGTTATCGAAAAGGAAAAACGTAAAAAAAAGAATCTTTGGATTGGAATAATATTAGCTATCTCATTTGGTAGCTTACTTGCTCTGTTGATTTATATTAACATGAAACGTAAACAACACATCATAGAACAACAACGTGAAATAGAGATGCGTAAAACCGAAAAAATATTGAAAGAACAAGAACTTTCGATTATTAATGCAATGATAGAAGGCCAGGAGAAAGAACGGCAGGTATTGGCGGAGGAATTGCATCACAATGTGGCATCTACTTTAGCTTCGGCTGGAATGCAACTCAATTATTACATTAAAAATAAAGAACAACTTAATGACCCAATTGAAATTTTGGAAAAAGCGAATTCCTTGATCACAAATGCTTATTCAGATGTTCATAGCATGGCACATATAAAAAACAGCGGTGTCATTGCACAAAAAGGACTTCTCCCTGCGGTAAAGGACCTCGCCAATATCGTTTCTGTAAACAATAAAATTCAAATCGAAGTGAAAGCTTTCGATTTGAAAAAAAGGCTGGAAAATGCTTTGGAAATCACCATTTTTCGAATCATTCAAGAATTGGTCAGCAATATAGTTAAGCATTCTAATGCTACTGAAGCAACTATAGCGATAACCAATCATGATAATATATTGAATATAATGATAGAAGACAATGGTGTAGGATTTGATACAAGGATTGCAAAGAAAGATGGAGGAATGGGATTGCACACTATTGAAAAAAGAATAGAATCTTTGGAAGGATTTATGGAAATAGACACTACTATACATAAAGGGACAACTGTAATTATCGACATACCCATAACATGATAAAACTTATTATAGCAGAAGATCACCAGTCCATGATAGATGGCATTGAACTCTTACTTAGGTATGAAGACGAGATAGATGTCATTGCTCGCGCTCAAGATGGTGAAGCTCTTTTGGACGCTGTCCGTAAAGAACAACCTGATGTCGTATTGACGGATGTAAAAATGCCAAAAATGGATGGCATACTGGCTACTAGAATATTGAAAAGAGAATTTCCTGATATTAAAATATTGGCATTTTCTATGCTTGCTAAAGAAGGTACAGTTTTACAAATGGTCAATGCAGGAGTTTCGGGGTATTTACTTAAAAATTCTCCACTTGATTTAATATTGTTAGCCATTAAAAAAATCTATGAAGGAGGCACTTATTTTGATCCTTCTCTAGAAAATATGATTGCAAATAATCAATCTGGAAGCAAAACCAATTTTGATGAAAGGGAAACCTTATTAACAAAAAGTGAAAAAGAAATATTAGGATTAATCGGGCTCTACAAGACATCCAGCGAAATTGCTGAACTTAGATTTACCGCCATTTCCACTATCGAAAAGCATAGAAAAAATATGATCCGAAAATTGGAGCTCTCTGGTAAAAATGAATTGCTACGGTACGCAATCGAAAAGAAGTACGATGAATTAGATTCAAAATCTTGAGGCGAATAAAGAATTTCGAATTACAAATGTCGAATGTCTTTTTTTTTGCATTTTTTTTGCCTGTGGCTGTCTACTTCATTGACTTTCAAAAAACAATAAAATCTTTAACTTTTAACTTTTAACTTTTAACTTTTAACTTTTAAATCAATTTCTTAAAAAAGAATTGTTTCTTCAAAGCTGAAATCAAGAAGTTTCAATTCTATTTTCTATTTTCGGCAATCGTACAAAAAACGAAGAAAGAGATGCCGAGAAAAATAAGAATGGGAATGGTTGGTGGAGGCCGAGGAGCTTTTATTGGCGCAGTACATAGAATGGCTGCTGCTTTGGATGGACAAATTGAATTGGTCTGTGGGGCTTTTAGCAGTAATCCTGAAAAATCGAAATTATCAGGAGAAGATTTTTACCTCAATCCAGATAGGGTTTATGGGACATATCAAGAGATGATTGAGAAAGAAAAGAATCTTCCAAGTAGCGAGAGAATGGATTTCGTAAGTATAGTGACACCAAACCATATGCATTATGGTCCCGCTAAAATGGCCCTAGATAATGGATTCCATGTGGTGTGTGATAAGCCTTTAACTTTCGATATGGCAGAGGCTTTAGATTTGCAAAAAACAGTAAACGATACAGGGTTAATCTTTGCTTTGACTCATAATTATACTGGATATCCGATGGTCAAGCAAGCCAAACAAATGATCAAACATGACGAGTTTGGTAAAATAAGAAAAGTTGTCGTGGAATATCCTCAAGGTTGGCTGTCTACGCTACTTGAGAGTACGGATCAAAAACAAGCGGCATGGAGGACTGATCCTAAGAAATCTGGTAAAGCTGGTGCTATGGGTGACATCGGGACTCATGCTGAGAATCTTGCTGAATATGTTACTGGTCTGAAAATCAAATCTTTATGTGCTGACATTAGTACAATGGTAGAAGGTCGTTTATTAGATGACGATGGCAATGTATTGTTAAGATTTGATAATGGAGCAAAAGGTATATTGTATGCAAGTCAAATCTGTGCTGGTGAAGAAAACGCCTTGAGTATCAGAGTGTACGGCGAAAAAGGTGGACTTCAATGGTCTCAAATGGAACCGAATAGCTTAATGGTCAAATGGCTCGATAAGCCTACTGAAATCAGAAGAACTGGAGTTGAGCCTCTTTATCCTGAATCTACAGCTCATACTAGAATTCCAGCAGGTCATCCTGAAGGTTACTTGGAAGCTTTTGCTAATATTTATAGAAATGTTGCGAAATGTATTCAAGCTAGGATTGTAGGTAAGGAAGTTGACCCTATTTATTATGATTATCCAAGTGTTGAAGATGGAGTGAGGGGGATGCAGTTTATTGATAAGGTGATTGAGAGTGGGAAGAGTGATGAGAAATGGGTGGAGATGTGAGATTAATGTAGAATGTGGAATTATGAATTTAGAATTGGGGAGATTGGTGGGGATGAGGTTCAAGGTAGTATATGGTTTAGGGTTGGCATGGTTAGATGTTGACGAATGGAAAGATTGGAAAGATTGGATGAATTGAAGAGATTGTGATGATTTGATGATGTGATGATGTGATGATGTGATGATGTGATGATGTGATGATGTGATGATGTGATGATGTGATGATGTGATGATGTGATGATGTGATGATGTGATGATTTTTTGATTTAGCAAATAAAATAAAATGATATTTATATGAAGACGATTCAAGGGCCAGCTATTTTTTTAGCGCAATTTATGGGAGATGAGGCTCCTTTCAACAGTTTGGACTCTATTTGTAAATGGGTATCAGACTTGGGGTATAAGGGGATTCAAATTCCAACTTGGGATGATCGGTGTATAGATTTGAAGACGGCAGCGGAGAGTAAGACTTATTGTGATGAACTTAGAGGTAAAATTGCGGAGCACGGATTGGAAATAACTGAATTAAGTACTCATCTGCAAGGTCAATTGGTGGCAGTAAATCCAGCTTATGATTTGATGTTTGATGCATTTGCACCAGACGAGTTGAAGGGGAAGCCTAAGGAAAGGACTGAATGGGCAAAGCAACAAGTGAAATATGCAGCTTCAGCTAGTAAACACTTAGGACTTACAAGCCATGCTACTTTTAGTGGATCATTATTATGGCATACTATGTACCCTTGGCCACAGAGACCTAATGGTCTTGTTGAAAGTGGATTTAAAGAATTGGCTGATCGATGGTTGCCTATTCTGAATCATCATGATGAGTGTGGTGTGGATGTTTGTTATGAAGTCCATCCAGGAGAAGATCTACATGATGGGATCAGTTATGAGATATTTTTGAAGGAAGTTAATAATCATCCTAGAGCATGTTTGCTGTATGACCCGAGTCATTTCTTGCTTCAGCAGTTGGACTATTTAGAATACATTGATATTTACCATGAAAGGATCAAAGCATTCCACGTGAAGGATGCAGAATTTAATCCCAATGGAAGGAGTGGTGTCTATGGCGGTTACCAAAGTTGGGCGAATAGAGCTGGGAGATTTAGAAGTCCCGGAGATGGGCAGGTAGATTTTACTGGGATCTTCAGTAAGTTGTCACAATATGGATTTGATGGTTGGGCTGTAATGGAATGGGAATGTTGTATAAAGTCACCTGAACAAGGGGCTAGAGAGGGTGCGCCCTTCATTTCTAACCATATCATTGAGGTGACAAAAAAAGCATTTGATGATTTTGCTGGTGCTGATGTAGACCAAGCATTTCTTGACAAATTGTTAGGATTATCATAAATGTGAGATTGAAATAATTTTTGGAGAACTATTTGATCTATCTTTTGCTTATTCGTAGCGTACAGAATTATTTATATGACATCTATTTTACTACTTATTTCAATGTTATTCGGAGTTAATTCTTCAATGGATGTTCATGAGTTTCATCTAAGTAAGACTACGATTAATTATGACACTGAAGAGAGGGCTATTCAGATATCTACCTCAATATTTATAGACGATCTAGAATTATCTTTAAAAGAACTTGGACACGATTCTTTGAAAATTTGTACTCGAATAGAGAAAGAAAATGCCGAAAAACTTGTTCATGAATATTTGAATGATCATCTAGTTTTGAATATTGATGGGATAGATTTATCATTCTCATTTCTTGGAAAAGAACAATCGGATGATTTAGCTGCTGTGTGGTGTTATTTAGAAGCGTATGATGTACCTGCATTTAAAGAAATATCTATTTCAAATACTATCCTCACATCAGTATTTGATGACCAAAAGAATATCACAATGGTTCAAGTAGATAAAGAGAAGATTGCTCATATTCTTTTCACATCGGACAAAACATTTGAGAAAGTAGAAAGATAAAAAATGAGTGACCTGCTAAAGAAGATATATATATTTCCAATTCGACTATACCAATGGTTTATCTCACCATTATTAGGTCCTACTTGCAGGTTTAAGCCCACTTGCTCGCACTATATGATTGCTGCTATTTTTGAGTGGGGAATCTTTAAAGGAACTTGGCTAGGGTTGAAGAGAATAGGAAAGTGTCATCCTTGGGGTGGTCATGGAGATGATCCAGTACCTACTAAAGATCAATAGAAAATTGGGAGGACAAAAAGAGATTTAGAAATTACACGGAGATGCACGGAGATTTTTCACGGAGATTCGCGGAGATTTTTTTTGAAAGTCTCCTTCGTTCATTCTCCGCAAATCTTGGTGGAATCCCTAAAAAAAAGGATCAACAAACTAAGCTGCTGATCCTCTTTATATATTTTCAATAAGACTATTAGGAATGATTCAATAATAAAGTAACATTCCTTACTTATCTCTTTAATAATTTTCTTCTTTCAGGTCCTGTAGACACCATTGAAATCGGTACTCCTAGATAACCTTCCAATGCATTCAGATAATCAGAAGCATTCTTTGGCAATTGTGCTATGTCAGCAACATTATCTAAACTTTCATTCCATCCTGCATGTGAAACATATTCTGGACTTAATCCATCTATATTGATATCAAATGGCAATTCATTCGTTATTTCACCATCTATATTATAATTCAATCCTACTCCTATCTCCTCAAAATCATCTAGTACATCCAATTTTGTAATCACAATTTGAGTCACTCCGCTCAACATAATAGTATATAACAATTGAGGTATATCTATCCATCCACATCTTCTTGGTCTTCCTGTAGTGGCGCCAAATTCTTGTCCAACAGCTCTTAACTTTTCACCATCAGCATCATCTAATTGTGTCGGAAAAGGTCCTGAACCTACTCTTGTGCAGTATGCTTTTACAATACCGATCACTTCTCCAATCTGTGATGGTGCTATTCCTAATCCATTGCATACACCCGCTGAAATCGTATTTGATGAGGTCACAAAAGGATATGTTCCGAAATCAACATCAAGCATAGAACCTTGTGCACCCTCAGCAAGAATTTTCTTTCCTTCTTTGATCGCCTTATTTACAAAGTACTCACCATCTACGAAGTTTAGTTCTTTTATGATGTCAATAGACTCGAACCATCTTTGTTCCTCTCCTTCAAGATCAAATTCGATTTCCGGATATATTTTTAAGAAGACCATGTGTTTTGCCTTTAGAGCGTCGTATTTCGATCTAAAATCAGGAGATTCAATATCCCCAATTCGCAATCCGTTCCTACCCGTCTTATCCATATATGTGGGACTGATACCTTTCAATGTACTTCCTATCTTCTCTTTACCTTTTGCAGACTCTGAAGCAGCGTCGATATACCTGTGGGTAGGTAAAATTAGATGAGCTTTTCTAGACACGAATAATCGACTTCTATATTCTATACCTTCTTCATCTAGATTGGTAAGTTCTTTTACCATAGTAGTCGGATCAATCACTACCCCATTTCCAATAACATTTGTGATATTCAGTCTAAAGATTCCTGAAGGGATAGTATGGAGTACATATTTATTCTCCCCGATGATAATGGTATGCCCTGCATTTGGGCCTCCTTGAAATCTACAAACCAAATCGTACTTGTCGGCTAGGTAATCTACAATTTTTCCTTTGCCTTCATCGCCCCATTGGAGGCCTAAAATTACATCAACTGCCATTTTTATTTTTTGTGCAGAGTTATTCCTCATTTTCAACAAGTATATTTTTCGAATAAAATAGACTTGCTATTATTCTCATTCAATTCAGAGTAAAAACTGTATGAGGAATTTAAAGGTCAAAATTATAGAATAGTATAGATATATTAGAGTTTATTGGACGATATATTTATTTATTTTAATATGTTATTGAATAATCTTACTTCACATTATGTAGATTTATTTTTTGGATGTTGGAATTGAGGTTTTGAACAGTGAAAATGTGTTGGTCTAAGAGGAATTACACGGAGATTCGCGAAGGAGCATGGAGATTCGTGGAGAGAAAAAAAAGCTTGATCAAAATTAATTGATCAAGCTTACACCTGGTTTTAAAAGTCTCTTGGTGTTCTTAAAAATATATATATCTATTATCAGTAGGTTTGAACATCTCTTTCAATGCATTCATCAAACTGAAATTAACTCTACCTCTATTGGTATTACTTATTGTTCTTTTTTGAGCAATTACATTTGATGGAATTGTTCCTTCAACTTTAGAAGTAGTTTTCACAATGTAAACTCCATTATTTCCAACTATCGGTTTTGATACTCCTCCTTCTGCTTGTGCAAATACGGTAGACAATACCTCTGGCTCATTTCCTAAACCAGTAACTAAAGATGCAGTAAATGCAATATCAGAAGATGATTCGACTGTCGTATTAAACGAACTTGCGATAGAAGCAAGATCAGATCCAGATACTTGTGACACAATCTTATCTCCTTTCAGCTTGTTTGCTACGAGGATTTCAACATCATCCCTTATATCTTCTACAGATGCTAGTCCAGCTCCATTGATTTTCTTTAATCCTACAAGCACATATTTATTGTCATAATAATTTACCTGGTCAGAATACTCATATATTACAGGAGAAACATTATCTATCTCTGTATCATCAAATGCCCATTTTATGGCTTCTCTTGAAGATTCTCCACCTCCAAGTACTCCTAACAAATAATCATTGATCTTAAGTGGAGAAGATTTCTCAATTGAAACATTTGCCATTCCTTCAACTGCTTTTTTCACATCTTCGAATGATTTATTAGCTGAGATTACAGCATCTGCTTGATCGTAAACAGCTATTTGTGTTTGCTCAGAAGGAATAATAGTTGATCTTATTATTGCTAATTTGTATTTTGGATCTCTTGATTCAAAAATTCTTTTTCCCACTTTGATTAAGTGAATTCCATATTCGGTTTCAACTGAATACAATCCACCTTCTTTACCATATATGAAACATACATCGTTGAATTCTGGAACCATTCTTCCTTGTACAAATCTGTCTAATTCACCTCCTCTTATTGCAGAACCAGGATCTTGGCTATTCGCAGTTGCCAATTCAGCAAAAGTTGATTGCCTTGTATTAAAAAGAATTTTTAGACTATCAATATAAGCTCTTGCAGCATCGAATTCTAAAGTGTTTCCTGCAGTTGCAGTTCTTAGGATATGGCTAGCATCTACTGAATCTGGAATTACTCTCTTATCGATAAGCTTAGAGATGAAATATCCTCCATTGTCTAGGTATGGTCCATATACATCTCCAATTTCCATATCCAAAACACCTTCTTTGATATCTCCTAATAAATCACTAGCCTTAGAATAAAATGGACTATAATACCCTTCATTATTAATTGTAAATAATGAATCTTTAGTAGAATTATCGTTCAATTTGAACGTTTCCGCTAAGTCCGCAAGCTCTTGACTGATATTAATGGAGTCTTCTGAAGTCGCTGATACATCAAATAAAGCATATTCAACTACTCGTGTCTCCATATCATTTGTATACTTGAATGAATTGTCTTTTATATAAGCGCTAATAGCATCATCAGTTACTTCTACATCGCTGTCTTCCAAGAAATCAAAAGGAATCTTCACAAAATCAAAATTCGCTGTTTGAGATGATCTCATTCCGCTGTTCTCAGCAAAGAAATTTGGCGTGTATATTGATTTTGATACCAAGGCATTAATCTTGTCTTGTTTTGCAGTTTTAATAATTTGCTTTTGTAAATATTCCCACTTCATTTCAAAATCAGCATTCAATTGAGTACCGTCATCCAAAGCTTGTTTTACAGATAAAAGATTTTGCATATCTATCTGCCCAGTCTGTGGATTTCTATATACTTGTTGAATTACAGGGCTTAGATTTGTTCCGAACTGTAAATCTTTCAACTCATCGATGCTCACGCTAATCCCTAAATCTTCTGATTGCTTGTCGATTATTCCTTTTTCCATTAAATAATTCCATGTACCACTTTTACCAGCATAAGAATCTGCACTTCCACTAAATAGTGCTTGCTCTGTTTTTTGGAAATCTTGATAATCGATTTCATTTCCAGCAATTTCTCCTATCACTTGTTTAGGACCAATTCCTCCTTGATTTCCTGCATTTACCATGTCCATAATGACAAAAGCTGCCAATGCTAGACCTAAAACAAGCAATACGAACCAAAAGTTATTTCTAATTTTTCCAATTAACGCCATTAGTTAGATTATTTCTTTAAAATTTAATTGACTGAAATACAATCAATTACATATTTATTTATTGTTTAAAACCCTTTTTATATTCAAAAGAAGGGCAAAGGTAAGCTATTTCAGTCTATTTTCAAATGAAAGACAATTACTAAAATTTGCTATTTTATTTGGGAAAATGAAAAAAGAGTATAAATTTGCACTCGCTTCCGAAAAGCATGGAAGGTGCCTTAGCTCAGTTGGTAGAGCAATGGACTGAAAATCCATGTGTCCCCAGTTCAAATCTGGGAGGCACCACAAAAAAGCCTCAGCATTGATTTGCTGGGGCTTTTCCATTGTATTTACACTACAAATAATCAATCTATATTACTTTGATTTTACTAATTTCAATTTTTAAAACCAGAAAATAAATGATCCTAGAAGCATGCGTCGGAAATTTACAAGAAGCATTAATTGCAGAAAATAAAGGAGCACATCAAATAGAATTGTGCGATCGATTGGATTTGGACGGGACTAGTCCAACTATCGATACTATAAAAAAAGCCTGTGACCAACTTAAAATTCCTATTAAAGTTATTGTAAACCCAAATCCGTTTAATTATTCTTATTCAGAGGATGATATTCAAAATATCATAGATTACATAAAACAATTGAATGCGTTGCCTATTCATGGAATCGTATTTGGCCCACTCACAAAAGAAGGATTACCAGATTTAGACATACTTGACTTAGTGGCAGATCATACCAACCTACCCATTACCTACCATAAAGCCATAGATACAAGTAGTGACATCCTCCAAAGCACATCAATGTTGCTTGAACAAAATAAAGTGAAATATATCTTGACTTCAGGTGGGGAAAAGACTGCTCTTTTGGGAGCAAAACAAATACTTGAAATGCAATCAATTTTAAAGAACTCAAAAATCGAACTTATTGGTGCTGGAAAAATAACTTCAGCAAACCTGAATGAATTTCATGAGAACTTAAACCTTAAATACTATCACGGTAAAAAGATAGTTGGGGATTTACATTCTTCTATCTAATTAGTTTCGTCCCGTTGGGACTATATAAATAAGATTGTTTAGGAATGATTCAATAATAAAGTAACATTCCTTTATCACACTATGAAAACAAATTTTCATAGATTTTCTTATTTCTGAGATAATTAAATAAGATCCAACCAACTTTCAATCACTTTCCCTGATTGTTCCATTTCCAATTTCTTAGCCTTTATTTTTTTGCTAAATTTCCAACATGTTGCAAGGCGTAAATCAATGATCTCTGACAAGTCCTTTGAAATAAGATTATCGCTATGTTTATTTACCAAAAACAACATGTAAAATCCCTTTAGAATTGGGAAATGGATTCTATGGAAAATAGTGTTTACAGTAACTGATTCGTTGATTCCACATTTGGTACACCTTCTCGCTCGTTCTCCTTTCCCTTTTCCGTATTTGGTATTTCCACATTTTACACATTCAAAGCCATTCTCCCATTTAAGTTCCTCTAACATTACATAACATGAATCATCTGAATTGAAAAATTTCTTAAAGTCATCAAAAGGAATAGTATTTTGTAATATTCTTGACTCTGTTATTTTCTCAACATCACTTTTAAGTTCCTGATTTTCTTGATTAAGTTTTAGATTGAGATTAACAATCTCATCAGTTTGTTCCTTCAACTTGTCATTCGCTTCTTGCAATTCCGCATTTTGTTGGTGGATTATAGAGTTCTTGTTTTCTAATTCTTTGGTTTGCAAAGCCACTTTCTCAGCTATCTCTTGATTTATTCTATCTTTTATTCTACTTAATTGCTCAAGACGTTCTATAGAATTTTTTCTTTCTGACTTTCTGGATTCTGAGATGAAAAAGAATTTCTGGTACTGCGAATAGCACAAAGCAAGGGTCAAAGCAACAATTCCAACATGTGGTGAAAATTTGATTAATGAATGAAAGTATTCTACAGGAAAGTGAGGCTGTAGCATGAATACCAAATTTGCAATAATGATAAAAATGAAACCCATAATAAATGCAAGAATTGACTTCTGCCCAGATCTATATTGTGATATACAAGCATAAATCATAGCAACAAAAGGAATCATATAAAAAATAGTATGGATAAAATACTCCGGTATCGTAAATACAAAAACATATCCCAACAGTCCAATCAATAAGCTACCAAAAATAATTTTAAAATAATAATTATCCTTATCCCAGGCATCAAGGAATGAAAGTACAAGTCCTGCAGACGAAAACACAACAGCAATGGGAAGAAGCACAAGTAAATATAGGTTGAGTGAAGGCGTATTTTTCCATAAGTATTGAAACCCACTCCCATCCATAAATAAACCAGTCAGAATTGATGCAAAGGCAAATACTGCATAGGCAAGATAGATACTATCCTTGAATCGAAGTCGCATTATTAAACTAAAGAACAATCCCAATATGATAAAACCATAAGTACTGCCAAACAATCCAACTTCCCAATATGAATCACTCAAAAAACGGTTTTCAGCTTTTACTTCGAAAGCAAAAAAAGTAGAATGATTGGATCTGATTTTAAAAACAATTTCAATTTCATTTGTTTGAGGAAGTCTATATACCAGATTTCGATGGTTAATATTCCTATTATCGAATAAAAAATTGGTTCCAATCGGGTTTTCTGTTTGTGGCATTCCATCTATCCACAATTCCATTTGGGATATTCTACTATCCGTACAGAGAAGATAAAAGTTCTCTTGATTCAATTGGTCACCTTTAAGAACAAAAGTCATCCAATAAGTAAACTTTTTATTTCGAGTTCCTTGAAGGTCTATAGAAGGCTCGAAGAATAACGCTCGCCGATATTGAAAATCATCAAATGTCAAGCTTGAAGAAGAATCAATATACTGATCCATATCCTTAACATAGATAGTCTGGCTCAATTCACTTATCACAATCGGGTTTGCTGCATTCAATTCGTTGAAATACAGTATACTCAATGTAAAAACAGTAATAAATACTCGAACCATATTCTCCTTAATCTAGACCTCGAAAATAGCAACATTATTAATTATTCCACTACACAACAAACATCTTTACTATTAAAATCAATAATATAAACTCTTAGTAAAAAAGCACAAAAGTATCATAACACCCATTTTTATTGACATAAATACCACTATATTCTTTCTTGACTTGTATATTTTATTAAATTAATTTAACTTTGAGTATAATTTTGTAAATAAATAAAAAACCATGCCCGTAATAACCGAAAACAATAACAGCCTAAATGGAGGAGAATTTATTATCAAGTCTTCAAATAGTGTTGATATTTTCAGCCCCGAAGATTTTTCTGAGGAGCAAAACATGATTCAGGAAACGGTAGTTGATTTCAACAATACTGAGATATATCCTAATACTGAAAAGATAGAAAAGCAGCAAGATAATATTGCTGCTACATTGCTAGAAAAATTTGGAGACTTGGGATTATTAGGCACACACATGCCAGAAGAGTATGGTGGGATGGATATGGATTTCAATACTAATACGATAATAGGGGAAGCTGTAGGACCATCGGGTTCGTTTTCAGTAGCCTATAATGCTCATACAGGAATCGGAATGTTGCCCATTCTATATTTTGGAACAGAGGAGCAAAAAAATAAGTACTTGCCAAAACTTGTAACTGGTGAATACAAAGCTTCTTATTGCCTTACCGAGCCATCAAGTGGTTCTGATGCTCTTTCCGCAAAATCCAATGCTATATTATCAGACGATGGCAAACATTATATTCTTAACGGCCAAAAGATGTGGATTACCAATGCTGGGTTTGCAGATATCTTTACTGTTTTTGTTCAAGTAGATGGAGACAAATTCACTGGTTTTATTGTGGAGCGAGGAATGGAGGGATTGTCATTTGGAGCAGAGGAGAAAAAATTAGGAATCAAGGGATCTTCAACGAGGATGGTGTTTATGGAAAATGTAAAAGTTCCTACTACTAACTTACTTGGAGAAATAGGAAAAGGACATCACATCGCATTTAATGTTTTGAATACGGGTAGATTCAAATTAGGAGCCTCAGTATTGGGAGGGTCCAAAATGGTCTTGAAGGAGAGTATTGCTTATGCAAATGAAAGAGTACAATTCAAACAACCTATCAGTTCATTCGGTGCTATTCAACACAAAATTGCTGAAATGGGCATTCAAAACTTCTTGTCGGAAAGTGCGCTCTACAGAACATCGAATTTCATCAACGAAAAAATCAAAGAATTAAAGGCACAAGGAGAATCTTATAGTGCTTCCAAACTTAAAGCCGCAGAAGAATATGCTTTAGAATGTAGCATCATCAAAATATTGGGTTCAGAAGTACTTGACTATTGTGTAGATGAAGGTGTGCAAATCCATGGTGGCATGGGCTACTCTGAAGAAGGAGATATCGCAAGAGCATATAGAGATAGTAGGATCAATAGAATCTTTGAAGGGACGAATGAGATTAATAGGATGGTCATCATAAACACAATTTTGAAAAAAGCGATGAAAGGGCAATTGGATATTGTCTCGCCAGCCTTAGCTATTCAAAGCGAACTTCAAAACCAAACTACTGATCCAGCAACATTTGAACAACCATTCGAATTAGAAAAAAATGCGATTCACAATTTCAAGAAAGTATTGCTTATGATTTTAGGCAGTTCCGCAAAATTGGCAATGGAAGGCAAGTTGGATCTTAAAAAAGAACAAGAATTATTGCTAAACATGGCTGATATTGTTATTAATATATTTAGTGCCGAGTCCGCTTTATTGAGAGTTCTAAAAATGCAAGACTCAACTCAATTTTTGAAAAACAAGGAAGTATACACAAAACTGATTCAAACTATTGTCTATGAGGGCAGTCACAAAATATATAAAAGTGCTCTTGATGCTATAGCTGGCTTTGTAAGCGAAGACAAGCAGGATGAATTTATTGTTGGGTTCAGAAAATTCACGAAATATCCTTTGCAGAATGTGAAAGGGCATAGAAGGGCTATTGCTAAGTTGATGATTGAGAAGGGGGATTATTGTTTTTAGTTGAATTAGTTGTAGAGTTAATCAATTGTGGCCAATATGCATTGTCATCCCAACTGTAATGGAAGGATAGAGAATGCTAGTGTTCTTTCTAATTTCGACCGAAATAGAGAAATCTATCACCTTAATTATTGAAGTAATGTTTATGACAAAGGTTGGTAATTATTTGCGAAAAATCGATTGGTATTAGAATGGGTGTGTATCACAAATTGCACTTTCTCAAGAAAATAAACTCCTTGTCATCTTGAGCGAAGCATCAGCGCAGTCGGGTACTCCTTGTCATTCTGAGCGAAGATTCATCGAAGTCGAAGAATCAAGGAGTAAACCTTTACTTTAATTTCGACCGAAGTGGAGAAATCCACCATTTTATTACATCAAGAGCTAGATTTCTCCACTTCGCATTGGCGTCAACCTAACCCAGCTTGAGCAAACAGGTCAAAACAACTGCATCAAATGTTAAAAAAAGCACTAATTTTCAATATCTCACACTCAATCTGACCTGTTCGGATTTCTGAAAGCCTTTTAATCATTGGATTGTTG
>Ga0256847_1000098_pt1 | contig 59653 bp, 56 predicted proteins | sample TeddybearmetaG_FD_189099 | JGI IMG/M metagenome (GOLD analysis project Ga0256847, IMG submission 189099) | Hydrothermal vent microbial communities from East Pacific Rise, Pacific Ocean - Teddybear | ecosystem: Environmental > Aquatic > Marine > Hydrothermal vents | place: Pacific Ocean: East... | reverse complement strand
GTGGAGTTGAAAACGGAAGAGGATGTAGTGCAAACAACAACTGGACTGCTGCGAACGACTTTATTGTTACTGCAGGAGAAGACGCAGAAGTAACTTCTATTGTAGCTAATATTTTAGTTTCACCAGGGGCGACTATTGTTTCAGGTGATGTTGGCCTTTGGGATGACGCTGCCGGAGTTCCAGGAACAAATTTAGAAACGCAAGCTGCGGTAGTTCCTACTTCGCAACCAGTTATTGGTTCTGCATTTGGATTGGATTTATTAGCGGTTACATTTGATGTAACTCCACTGGCTTTAGCTGGTGATGGTGGAATGGATGTAAGCTATTGGCTTTCTCTTCAAGTAACTACTTCAGATGGTGCAAACGCTTTCTGGGAAGATAACTCTGTAAACGTAACTGGTGAATTCTTGGCTTTCGAAAATAACGGAGCTGGATGGATTATTCCTGACGTAAGAGATGGTGTCTACACCTATGTGGCGAACTGTACGCCTATTGGTGGAGGTCCAACTTGTACAGCTGTAACTTATGTTGCTGGTGGTTTACCTTCCGATATTGATCCAGGAGGAACTTCTACTGCAGATTGTGCTGGAGCCCCTAACTTATATCCTGTTACTGTAAATGGTATTGGAACTATAGGAACCGACTCTAATATCGACAATGTAACAATTTCAATTACACACACTTTTGATGGTGATTTAGATATATTCTTAGTTGCTCCATCTGGTACCGAATTGATCCTTTCCGATCAGAACGGTGGTGGTGGTGATGACTTCATTGATACTGTCTTTATGGATGGTGCTGGTCCTCTTTCTGGTGGTGCGCCACCATTTACAGGAACATTCGAGCCAGACGGTGGTACTTTTGCTGCTGCATTCGCTGGTGAAGCGATTAATGGAGACTGGCAGTTGAAGGTTTGTGATAACTTTGGTGGAGACACAGGAACGGTAGATGCATTTAGCCTTACCATTTGTAGCCCACCACTTCCAGACAATGATCTTTGTGCAGACGCATTCCCAATCGCTTGTGGTGACATTGTGGTAAGTGAGACAACGACAAATACAGATACAGGTGGAAACCCTGCTCCAGATGAGTGGTATGCTTTCACTGGTTCAGGTTCTGCTCAAGTAGTAACACTTTCACTTTGTGATGGTGGAACAGATTATGATTCTTTATTAAGAGTATTCGATGCTTGTGGTGGAAATGAAATCGCAACTAACGATGATGCTTGTGGATTACAGTCTGAATTAACCTTTTTATCTGATGGAACAACTACTTACTATATCATGGTTGAAGGATTTGGCGCTAACGCTGGTAACTTCTCATTGGAAGTAACTTGTGTTGACCCACCACCAAACGATGATTGTATTGGTGCATTAGACATCACTTGTGGTGAAACTGTTGTTGGTGAAACTAACACAGCTACTTTCGATGCTACTGCTCCTGTTTGTGTAACTGGTATCACTGCACCTGGTGTATGGTATACCTTTACAGATGATACAGGATTAATTACAAACTACACTTTATCTATGTGTGACGGTGGAACAGATTATGACAGTAAAATTACTGTATACTCTGGAGACTGTGGTGCTTTAGCTTGTGTTGTTGATAATGATGATACTTGTGGACTTCAGTCTGAGGTTGCCTTCCAAGGTGACGGTCTAACGACTTACTATATTTTAGTACACGGATTTGGAGCTAACACAGGTAACTTCTCAATGGCGTTAACATGTGCTCCTGTACCTCCACCAAACGATATGATTGCAAACTCTATCGATGTGGATGAAATAGGATTCCCTTACACCGACCCTGCAGTTGCTATGCCAGCTGCTACTACTGAAGCTGGAAACCCAGTTGGATGTAATATCGACGGTGCCAATGGAGTATGGTACAACTTTGTTCCTGACGGAGACGGATTTGCTACGGCAACCATCACTACTCCAGCAGGTGCAAGTTTCGTAAACTTCTTTACTGCAGACAGTGAAAGTGCAACAGAAGACGAACTTACTTTGGTTGATTTTAATGGTAACCAGTGTGCTCCGCAGACTGACGCTATTATCCCAACCGCTGCAGGTCAGGCTTACTATGTATTTGTTGTAAACTCCGGTGGTATCACAGATATCGTAATTGACGGAAACAACCTGGGAACTAACGATAATGCAATCCAAGGATTCACATATTATCCAAACCCAGCTACTGATGTATTGAACTTGAACTCAATCGACACTATCGATAATGTAGCTATCTACAATATCTTAGGACAACAAGTATTGAACGACGATGTTGCTGCTACAAGCGGTACGTTAGACGTTTCAAATCTTGCGGTAGGTGCTTACATTATGAAAGTATCTGTTAACGGAGAAATTGGAACTTACAAGATTATCAAGAGATAATTCTTTATAGTATAGATTTTATGAGCCATCCCGATTTTATCGGGATGGCTTTTTTATGACCCTATCGTATTTAATTTGAACGTGAACTCTTAGCGTTCTTGCTCGCCAAGGAGATATTTATTGTGTATTTTTGCGGCATGCAATTGGATTATTCATTCGTAATTCCCGTTTACAATCGACCACAAGAAACGCTGGAGCTCTTGGAGAGTTTCCTCTCGGTAACGTTTCCACAATCTTATGAGATAGTTATCGTGGAAGACGGCTCAAATGAAACTTCACAAACAGTAGTCGAATCGTTTTCAGACCGCTTGAACATCTCCTATTATTTCAAAGAAAATACGGGTCCTGGTGATTCACGGAACTATGGCATGCGCAAAGCGAAAGGCAACTATTTTATCATATTAGATTCGGATTGTTTAATTCCATCGAATTATTTAATTGACGTAGATCAATTCCTAAAGGCAACTTATTTTGATTGCTATGGAGGTGCGGACACAGCTCATGAAAGCTTTTCTACATTACAAAAGGCGATCAACTATGTCATGACATCTTTTTTGACCACAGGCGGAATCCGCGGCAGTGAAAAAAGTGTAAGTAAGTTTGAACCGAGAAGTTTTAATATGGGTATTTCCAAAGAAGCCTTTGAAGCTACAGGGGGGTTCGCTAAGATTCACCCGGGAGAAGACCCAGATTTGTCTCAACGCATATTGAAGGCTGGATTTAAAACTACCTTTATACCAAACGCCGCCGTATTTCATAAAAGAAGAATTTCTTGGAAGAAGTTCTACACGCAAGTGAAAAAATTTGGAATGGTACGCCCAATATTATCTAGTTGGCATCCAGGTTCAGCTAAAATTACCTTTTGGTTTCCGTCCTTGTTTGTTGGATTCGTAATAGCTTCAATCATTGCTTCCATTCTTTTACATTGGATGGCAATACTTCCTCTTGCATTTTATTTGAGCCTTATATTTATGGGAGCCACTATAAAGAATAAAAACCTGTGGATAGGTTTACTTGCCTTGGTCGCTTTGTTTGTTCAATTTTTTGGATATGGATTGGCTTTTTTAAAATCTACATTTTACATTCGATTTTTGAAGAAAGATCCACAAAAACAATTTCCCCACTTATTTTTTAAGTAATTTTAGTCCATGATGGGTCAGCAAAAAAAACACAAAACATCCAAGGTAAAGTCATTTCTTTTTTTCTTGCTATTGGCCTTGGTCTTTTGGGTGCTAACCAAGTTTTCTGAAGAAACCACTGCAGCCATAAATGCGAATTTAGCCTTTATCAATGTGCCAGAGGAAGTGTCTATTTCGTCCAGTACGCCCTCCGATATTGATTTTGATATTTCCGCCAATGGCTTTGAATTCCTATCCTATAATATCAATGCCCCTAAAATTAATATCGATCTATCCAAATACTACAAGGAGGGGGATTCTTTAATTTCAATTTCCAGTTCAGAATTAGACAAGATTATCATGGCTCATTTCGGGAACGACACCCGGGTAAGTAATCGATCTCTTAGTACTTTAAAGATACCTTTGGACGTCCTAGTTTCTAAAAAGGTACCTATTCAATTCATTTCAGAAATCACGTATAAAGAGGGCTACAAACTCGTTGGAAAACCCATACTGACACCAGATTCGGTTACAATTTCTGGCCCGTCGGTTTTGGTTCATAACGTTGAAAGTGTTATTTCTGAAACTTATACTAATAAAAATATTTCTGAAACTTTGGAAAATAGTATTGGTCTTCATTTGGATGAAAATTCCGAGTTGTCACTTTCAATTGAAAAAATCAATTTTAAAATGAACGTAGAAGAGTTTGCACAAAAACGATTAACATTGCCCGTACAGGTTATTAATGTGCCTCAAGATATTCAACTAAAACTTTTGCCAGAAAACATAGTGATGAGCTTTGATGTTTCTGTGAATCAGTTTAATAGTATTTCGGAGAACGATTTCAAGATTGTATGTGATTATGCATTGCGTTCATCCGGAGAGAATATTTTAGTGCCAAAATTGGTCACCCAACCCGAGGGCTTATATCATATAGAATGGAGCACTAAGAAGGTAGAATATCTAATATTTAAATAGTTGAAAATCATTGGACTTACAGGTGGTATTGGCAGTGGTAAGACGACCGTAGCAGGTTTTTTTGCTGCATTGGGGGTACCCGTTTATATAGCAGATATAGAAGCAAGAAAGTTAACGCAAAACTCCAAAGTGATCCGCAAAAAACTCATTGCTTTATTAGGTTCAGAGGCGTACAATGAAGGAGGGTTGAATCGTGGCTTTGTTGCGAATCTAATTTTTAACGATACGGAACTATTAGAACAAGTAAATAGCATTATTCACCCCAAGGTAGCGCGCCACTTTAAACGATGGGTGGAAAAGCATGATGCGCCCTATTGTATCAAGGAGGCTGCCATTCTTTTCGAAAATGGAAGCTATAAGAATTGTGATGCAACCATTTTGGTTACTGCTCCGGTAGCTAAGCGAGTGGAACGAGTGTTGAAAAGAGATCATACCACTGCTTCCGCAATCGATGATAGAATGTCAAATCAATGGCAGGATGAGAAAAAACTAGCCTTGGCCGATTTTCACATTAAGAATATCGATCTCGAAATGACTAAAAGCAGCGTAGAAGAGCTGCACCACCTCCTTTTGAACGGCTAGTTTCCTGTCGATAAATCCTTTTGTTAACATTTGGTTAAACACGCCAAAGACTAAATGTTAAAATCTTAATTTTGAATGATGAACAAAAAGTTGTTTGCCCTACTTATTGGATTGATGACGTTATCGCTCTTAGGGATCGTTTTTGTTCAAGGCTATTGGATTAATAATGCGTATCAAACAAAAGAAGAGCAGTTTACATTCAATGTCAGGCAAGTTCTCATTGAAGTGGCTAGTAAAATTCAGTTGAGAGAGACTGAGGATTATTATCGTTTGTACAGCGGATTAGTAGATAGTTTAAAACAGCCCGATAATGTAAGTGTTAATGAGCTTATTTATCGTATTGTCAATGAAGACAAGAATGAAACCATAATTTTTTCAGATGGAATCATTGAAGAAGATTACAAATTGTCTTCTGGTTTTTTTGATACAGAATTCGATAGTATTCAGTTCAAAAAAATAACGAATAAAAAACAAACAACCAAGATTACCGAAGGCTTGGATGGCAGTGGTTACACCACTCAAAGCAAAGTTGATTTTGTGCGATTACGTGATTATGAGCGAAAGCAGTTTGAAAATATGTTTCAAAATATTTCGTCTGCGACCCCAATTCATAAGCGATTAAGTAATGAAGAGATAATAAAATTAATTACCAAAGAGTGTTTAGAACGAGACCTAAAACCCAAATATGAATACGCTGTGTATAGCAATGAATTAGCAACCAAAATACGTTCAAGAGATTTTGAACTGGACCCCTCAAGTACGTATGGGGTGCCGTTGTTTGTGAATGATAATCTAAAAACCAGCTATAAACTTTATGTAAATTTTTCAGAAAAAGGGAAAGAAGTACTCAACACCATTCTTGGAATGGCCATTCTATCTTTAGGTTTTACAACGGTAATCATTTTGGCCTATGCGAATGCACTGAGACAGTTGTTCGTACAACGTCAGATTTCTCAAATTAAGACTGACTTTATCAATAATATGACGCATGAGTTTAAAACGCCAATTGCCACGATTAACTTGGCTTTGGACGCCCTTAAAAACCCTAAGGTGGCCGATGATAAGCCGTTTATTGCACGCTATTTGCAAATGATCCGGGAGGAGAATAGACGAATGAATGCTCAGGTTGAAAATGTGCTACGTATTTCGAAATTGGAAAAGAATGAACTAGACCTTCCAAAAGATCGAATGAAACTGCACGAAATAGTCGAAGATGCCATCACCCATGTTAGTTTAATAGTAGAAGACAGAGGAGGATATATCAACACTCATTTTGATGCGATGAAATCTTCTGTACTTGCTAACGACTTACACCTTACGAATGTAATTGTGAATATGTTGGATAATGCCATGAAGTATTCAGATGAAGCACCAAAAATTGATATTTATACCGAAAACGTAAAGGACACGATCATTCTCAAAATTAAAGACCAAGGAATTGGGATGACCAAAGGTGTTCAGAAAAAAATATTTGAAAAATTTTATCGCGAACATACTGGCGATATTCATAATGTGAAAGGTCACGGTCTTGGACTTTCTTACGTAAAGCGAATTTTGAGCGACCATAATGCTGAAATTTTCGTTGAAAGTGAGAAAGGAAAGGGGAGTACCTTTATTATAAAAATGCACTTAATATCTTAATATATGGAAACTGAAAACAAAAAAATCTTGCTTGTCGAAGACGATCCAAACTTTGGAACTGTTCTTAAGGACTACCTTTCTATGAACGACTATAACGTGACTCATGCGAAGAACGGAATGGAAGGGTTTGAAAAATTTAAAAAAGATGATTTCGATCTTTGTATACTGGATGTTATGATGCCCTACAAAGATGGATTTACCTTGGCCAAGGAAATACGAGAAAAGAATGAGGACGTACCTATTATCTTTCTTACCGCAAAGGCTATGAAGGAAGACGTATTGAAAGGATACAAAGTAGGGGCGGACGATTACCTTAATAAACCTTTTGATAGCGAAGTGCTTTTGATGAAAATCAAAGCCATTATCCAAAGAAAAGCGACCGACTCAATAGCGGATAGCAAACAATTTGAATTTAATGTTGGGAATTTCCACCTTAATTCAAAGTTGCGTTTCCTTACCTATAAAAAACAAGAGCCGAATAAATTATCTCCTAAAGAGAACGACCTATTGCGTTTATTGGCCCTTCATAAAAACGATTTGATGCCTAGAGAGCTTGCGCTTACAAAAATATGGCGTGATGATAATTACTTTACATCACGTAGTATGGATGTATACATTGCCAAGTTGCGAAAGTACTTGAGTCCAGATGATGGTGTGGAAATAATCAATATTCACGGGGAAGGTTTCCGTTTATTGGTGAAAGACGAAGTCGATCAGTAAAATAAATAAAATTAAGTGTGAAAAGCGTCCAGTTTTGGGCGCTTTTTGTTTTTAATAAAGTGATGTCTTAGTTTTTTCTTGAATGAATTTAATGATTACTGAAGGGTTTGTTTCATAGTCAAACCAATAAATAGCATCGTTTTTTTTAAACCAAGTAACTTGCCGTTTTGAAAACCGGCGGGTATTTTTCTTTATTTCTGAAATGGCCTCAGCTAGAGATAAGGTCCCTTCAAAATGTTGAAATAATTCTCGATAACCAACGGTTTGTAGTGCATTGAGCTTTTTTTGCGATAACAAACCTTGCGCTTCTTCAACCAAACCACTATCAATCATGGCATCGACGCGGCGGTTAATACGATCGTAAATAATCGCTCGTTCTGCTGTTAAGCCAATGAATAAGGTGTTGAAATTTCTCTTAGCAGGAACTTGATTCAAAAAGGAGGAAAATGGCTTTCCCGTTCCTCTATAAATCTCCAGAGCCCGAATCAGTCGGTGATGATTATTAAGATCTACTTTTTCGTAGTAATCAGGGTCGACGCGCATCAATTCTTCTTGTAAGGGAAGGAGGCCTAGCGTTTGGAAGGTGGTATTTAATTCCTCTCTTATGTTTGCCGGAACTTTTGGAAAATTATCAAGGCCTTTCGCGACAGCATCAACGTATAATCCAGAGCCACCTACTAGGACCACTGTTGGATGCGTTTTGAATAATTCATCCAGTTGATAGAGGGCTTCCTTTTCGAAATCCCCAACACTATACTCCTCTTGAATACTTCTATTTTGAATAAAATGGTGGGGTGCGGCAGTTAACTCTTCTACAGAAGGAACTGCCGTGCCTAGGGTCATTTCCTTAAAAAACTGACGGGAGTCTGCCGAAATTATTTCAGTAGAAAAAAAGCGGGCGATCTCAATAGAGAGAGCGGTCTTGCCAATGGCTGTAGGTCCAACCACACAAATTAATAAGGGTTTGGTCGCTAACATTAGCCTAAATCTTCGTCTTCAAATAGCGTGTGTCCGCAAGAAAGACAAAACTTAGCGCCGTCTGCGTGATGGGATTCATTACAACTGGTACAACTCTGTGTATTGGTGTCAACATGTTCATCCGCTTTGCTGTATTCGGAAGTAATAATTCCGGTGGGAACAGCAATAATACCATACCCCATGATCATAATGATACTGGCAATGAATTGTCCCAATGGAGTGGCGGGGGCAATGTCTCCATAACCCACCGTAGTTAATGTAACGATGCACCAATACACACTATGTGGAATACTTGAAAACCCGTGTTCCTCTCCTTCGACAATATACATGATGGTTCCTGCAATAATAGATATGATTACTACGGCAAAGAGAAAGATAAAAATTTTCGGTCTGCTATGTAGTAATGCTCTTTTCAACTTATTAGAAGCACCAATGTATCGAGTCACTTTCAGAATACGGAATACTCTGAGTAATCGAAGGGATCGTACGGTGAGCAAATAGCTAAACCCTGGAATAAAAGAGAGGTAAAGTGGAATGGTGGATAAAAGATCTATAATTCCATAAAAACTGAATATATATTTTGCGGGTTTTTTAACCGTAATAATCCTAGCAATATATTCAAGACTGAAAAATATGGTGATAACCCATTCCCCTATATAAAGGGCTTCATGGTATTTTTCATCAATGGAGTTCACACTTTCGAGCATCACTAAAACAATGCTCAAAACAATTAATGTAAGCAGGGCTAAATCAAAGGCTTTACCCAATGGAGTGTCCGCTTCATAAATGATTTCGTGAAGTTTGGTGCGCCAGTTTTTTTTCTCAGCCGTCTTCAATAGGTTGTTTTTACAAATATATAGTTAATTAAGTTTACTTACTTGGCTTTCTCCTTTGGGCAATTTTATCGTCTTTAAGACCTTGTTTTTTCGCAAATAGCCCTGTATTATGTGCTGGGCATCACGATTATTTTCCATCGGAGTAATAATGGATCTTAATACCTCGGGGTTATTTATTTGAAAATTTAGCTGGTAAAAGCCAAAGCCCATGTATTGACCATTCTCTATCAAAATGACAGAACGTTCATCAACGACTCTACCTCTGTCAATAATAAGCATATGCTTATTTTCATAGCTGTTATCAAGTAAAAAGGCGGAAACCCTTTCATTGTATACCTCGGGCGACTCCTGTGAAATACAGGCTCCATTGCATTCTTTTACTTCATATTGAAAACAACTGTTTTTACCTACGTATAAGCCCGTTAATTTCTGACATAGTTGATGGGTTTCTGTTATTTTAAATAAAACAGTTTTCGCTTGTTGGTAATTAGTAAAGGTGGTGATGGCTTTCTTTCGACCATCGGCCTTTTCAATTTTTAAATTAATATAGCCCTGTTCGTCCTTGAAGGAAACTAGTTGATAGTTATAAACCGATTTTCGAAGGGCTCTGTTATAAATGGGTTTTACGCGCTTAATTTCTTCACTTTCTTTTAGTAGAGCTATTAATTCACTTCCAGTGGTTTCGTAAGTTACAGAGGCCACTTGCAATTGTATTTTCTTCGATTTTCTGTTGTCCCCAGTAAAATGCTGCGTCAGTCGCTTTTGAATATTCTTGCTTTTTCCAATGTAGATAATCTTGCCAGAGGTGTTGTGCATATAATACACTCCCGTGCTTGTTGGAGCAGCACTAATGAGATCCAAAAGCTTGGGTTCCATCTGTTTTTTAGGGTCTTTGCGAATACTTTCAGTAACAATTTCTTTAGCGGTATCCTTAGAAAGTAGCAGTTTGAAAAGTTCAACGGTTGCTTTAGCATCTCCCTGTGCTCGATGTCGATCGCTAATAGGAATTCCTAGGGAGCGAACCAATTTCCCTAAGCTATAGGAAGGCATGTCCGGAATTAACTTTTGGGCCAATTCTACCGTGCAGAGCGATTCGATTTCAAAAGGATAACCTAGACGGTCGAATTCGGTGGCAAGAATACGGTTGTCAAATTGGGCATTGTGGGCCACCAAAATGCATCCATCGGTGATTTCAATAATGCGTTTGGCAACTTCGAAGAATTTAGGAGCACCCTTAAGCATGGCTGAGGTAATTCCCGTTAGGTTTACTACGAAAGGTTGGATCTCTCGTTCTGGATTCACTAAACTCGAAAACTGATCAACAATTTCTTGTCCGTCGAAGCGGTAAATAGCAATTTCCGTGATTCCTTCTTCATTATACTTTCCTCCGGTGGTTTCAATATCTAAAATTGCGTACATCTACTTTTTATCGTTCGTTGTTTAAGTGTTACTGAATAATTTAATTAGCAAAATTGTTTATGATTACTTAATTGCGGCCTTATGCATAAATTTAGGAACCATGAAGTTACAAAATTAGTAACAACTCTCAAGAGGGGCTATTAGTAATTCCTCGCGCCAAAAATGGCACTTCCAACACGCACCATGCTGCTGCCATGTTCAATGGCCAAGGCATAATCACCGCTCATTCCCATGCTTAGAATTTGTAAGCCAGGGTATTGCATATTCAATTTCTCATGGACGTTTCTAAGATAACTGAACTCTTCTTTAAGTTGATCGACATTGTCGGTAAAAGTGGCCATCCCCATAAGCCCTGTAATTTTAACATTTTCCAACACTTTTATTTCTCCCGAAGACAACAAAGCGGTCGCTTCTGCTTCATTCATGCCAAATTTACTTTCCTCTTCGGCAATTTTTATTTGCAATAAACAGTCGATAACTCGATTGTGTTTAAGGGCTTGCTTATTAATTTCATTCAGTAACCTAAAAGAATCTACTGCATGAATCAAGCTCACAAAGGGCGCCATATATTTTACCTTATTGCGCTGTACATGACCAATCATATGCCATTGAATATCCTTGGGCATCTCCTCCCATTTGGCGGCCATTTCCTGAATTTTATTCTCACCAAAGACCCTTTGATCGGCATCATAGGCCTGCATAATCTCCGCGACAGACTTAGTTTTGGAAACCGCCACTAGAGTAACTTCTTTTGGAATGGTTGCTTTGACCGTTTGTATGTTTGCTGCTATATTCAAAATGCTAAAATTCGTATATGGTTACTCCACTTCGGAGTTTGGGTTCTATATAGGTGCTTTTGGGTGGCATTGTTAAACCTTCATCGGCAATTTGCTTCATTTCTTCCACTGTTATCGGCACCAAGCCGAATCCCACTTCGAATGAGCCCATATCGACCAATGATTTTACATATGCCAAATCCTTCTTACCATGAGAATAAGCAATTCGCTGGTCATTCCGCACGTTTTCTATACCCAAAATGGGCTTCAAAATGGTGCTAAATAGAATGTAGGTATCTAACGCTTCCAGCGCGTTTTCGAAATTGTATAAATTCTTCCGAAGATAAAGGGAATAGAACTCACCGTCTAAATACATGCTAAAATGATGCTTTTTAGAGGGCTTATAATATTCCAACCCTCTATCTTCAATTCGATAGACGGCATCCAGTTTTATTAAAAACTCTTCTTTACTTAGACCGTTCAAATCTTTTATAAGACGATTGAATTCGTATATTTTTAGTTCACTTTCTGGAATTAAATAGCTCATAAAAAATTGAGACGCTTCTGCAATTGGTTGGCCTTCATTGGCGGCTTTTTTTTCTTCAGCCAATAAATAGGAAGAGGATGAACGATGGTGTCCATCTGCAATATAAAGCGCATCCATTTTAGAAAAAATTGTTTTTATCTCTGAAATGACAACGGGATCACTCACATTCCATAAGTAGTGAGTGTCGCGATAGGTGGTCGTAAATTCATACTCCGCTCGCTTTTCCATAACATGCTCCAAGCGACGCTTAAGGCGATCATCATCAGGATAGGTGAGGAGGACTGCTTCCGCATTAAAGCCCACGGTTTTTAGATATTCCATGAAGAGCGTTTCTTTGTACTCAATGGTATCTTCGTGCTTTTTTATGATATCGTTTTTATAATCTTCCGTACTTGCAGCTGCCACGATTCCATTAAAAACTTGACCGTCACGATTTACTATTTTATAGACATAAAAACTAGGCTCCTCATCTTGCATAAAAACACCGTCCTCTTTGAATTCCTGATATCTATTGCGAACCAATGAATAACGACGTGCTCCGGAAATTTCTTTATGATACTTAAATCCAGGGTTAATCACATGTAAGAAAGAAAATGGGTTGTCTCTAAGGCGAGCTTCTCGCTCATCTATGGAATAGCTATTATAGCTTCGAGAGGCCACCAAAGTTACCTTGTCACGAGTAGGTCGAACTGCACGAAATGGTAATATTGTTGGCATTAGAGGGCTGTTTTGAAGTACTCCATCAAGAGTACGTTGATACAATTCTTTCTGGTCATTTGGTTTTATTGAAACATCTGAGCCACTTTCTCCGCTTTGCGACTTTCTGAATAATCGTAAAACCCTTCCCCATTTTTGATCCCTAACTTTCCAGCAGCGACCATGTTTACTAACAAGGGGCAAGGTGCGTACTTCGGGTTTTTAAATCCATTGTACATCACATTCAGAATGGATAAACATACATCCAATCCAATAAAGTCTGCTAATTGAAGGGGACCCATCGGATGGGCCATTCCCAATTTCATCACCGTATCAATTTCGCTAACCCCGGCAACACCATTGTAAAGTGTTTCCACAGCTTCATTAATCATGGGCATTAATATTCGGTTGGCCACAAATCCTGGGTAGTCGTTTACTTCGACGGGGACCTTGTTTAGCTTTTTGGAGACTTCCTCTACCGTTGTATAGGTAGCTGCACTCGTATTGTAACCTTTAATAATTTCGACCAGCTTCATAATGGGAACTGGATTCATAAAGTGCATTCCAATAACCATCTCTGGACGTGAGGTTGCTGCAGCAATCTGGGTGATTGAAATGGATGAGGTATTACTAGCTAAAATGGTATCATCTGGACAAAATTGGTCCAAATCCTTGAAAATTTTCAACTTTAGATCAACATTCTCAGTCGCAGCTTCAATAACTAAGCTAGCATACTCAACACCTTCTTCCAAGTTGGTATAGGTGGTAATATTGGTAAGAGTGTTGTTTTTGTCTGCTTCCGAAATTCGTTCTTTGGCCACCATACGATCCAAGTTTTTGGTGATGGTTGCCATTCCTTTATCCAATGAATCCTGAGAAACATCAATGAGTTGTACTTTATAGTCAAATTGTGCAAAAGTATGGGCAATTCCATTTCCCATGGTACCGGCTCCAATTACAGCTACGTTTTTCATATATAATTAATTTTTGTTGTCGAGTTTTGTTCCATGCCATGGACAGAAATCCCAATTACCATTTAATTCTATGCCCGTCGTTGGGCATATTTTCTTTTCGACCATAGATCCTAATGGAGTTCGATAGGTGAACTTGGTTTCATTTACGACAACCGTAAAGTTTCCCTTTTCTCTTGGCGATAAAACTTTATCCCCATCGGCATCGAAGTTATTAAAAATGAAAAATTGAAGTTGTTCTCCCATTTTCCCTAGCATACCTGCCATTGTTGGTTTAAATACCTCTAACATGGTCTTCAAATCCGGGTTTAGTTTATCCTCTGGAATATGGTTGTGGACTTTTCCTTTACTATCGATTAATTGAATAGCAATCTCATTTCCTATAAAATTTCCAACCACGTTCATATTAGCATCCAAGGTTCCAACCAAAAGATATCCATCAAATATCTTGTGGAGCTCATCAATAACATCAGGACCTGCAAAGCTACTTTCCGATAATGCAATCGCCCAATAATCTGGCGGGAATAACATTACCTGCTTTAAATTATCCCCATTCTTTTTGGATGTGACCAGTTCTCCCATGAGTTGCCCAATATCTACTTGGTCGTTCGGTAGTTGAGCGATGGAAATTGTAGAGAAACATAATAGAATTAAACAAAATAGAGCTTTAGCCATTATAGCATTTTAAAATTTTCAATGATTTGCATGGCTACCTTCAGAGCATTCGTTCCCTGTTGCAAACTTACAATAGGGGAGGTGCCATTATTAACAGCATCTGCGAAGGTCTCCAATTCGTCAAGAATTGCATTATTATTGTCAATTTCAGGATTGTCAAAATAGATTTGCTTTTTTACACCTTCCGCATTGGTAAGGATCATGGCGAAATCATCGGGAGTTTCTGGGGCGTCTTTCATTTTAACCACCTCACATTGCTTCTCTAAAAAGTCGACCGAGATATAGGCGTCCCTTTGAAAGAAACGTGCTTTCCGCATTTTCTTCATCGAGATTCTACTAGCGGTTAAATTCGCGACACATCCATTCTCGAATTCGATCCGAGCATTGGCAATATCGGGTGTTTCAGAAATAACAGAAACGCCACTAGCATGTACATTTTTTACTTCGGAATTGACCACGCTTAAAATAGCATCGATATCGTGAATCATAAGATCTAAGACAACGGGTACATCCGTTCCACGTGGATTGAATTCAGCCAAACGATGGGCTTCAATAAACATGGGGTTTTCAATCTTATCGCGTACTGCCATAAATGCTGGATTGAAGCGTTCCACATGTCCCACCTGACCTTTTACATTATGTTTCGCTGCAAGTGCCAGAAGTTTCTCCGCCTCTTCTACCGTTTGCGTTATGGGTTTTTCAATAAAAAGATGCTTCCCAGCGGTCACTACCTTTTCAGCACAATTGAAGTGATGTATGGTAGGAGTGACCACATCAACCACATCACTGGCCTCAATCAATGCTTCCATCGATGGAAATGCTTTGTACCCAAATTCTTCTGCAATAAGTGCTGCAGCTTTTGTATCGGCATCGTAAAAACCAACGAGTTCATATTTCTCGGATTGGTTGAGTAGTTTTAGGTGAATTTTTCCAAGGTGACCAGCACCTAAGACTCCTGCTTTTAACATGGGCGTTCGTTTTGCACAAAGATACTTTTTTTGGGTGAAATTATCGAGGTGCTTTCTTCGTTTTAGTTGATATTCTTGCGCTAAAGTCAATGTCTAGCCGAACCTATACTTTAAGAGGGAGCAATACGGCAAATCGACGGATACATCGAGTTCAATATTCCACTTCTTTTTTCTGAAACGTCCTTTATTATTCTTTACTTTGTTTCCGAAAAAAGTATCATGAAACGAGCATCTGAAAATTTTTCTTACCCAAGGAAGTTATTAATGGCGAACAGCATGTGACCATTAAAAAACAATAAAGAAAGACACATGAAACAACCTACCATTGAGACGGAACGTCTAATCATTCGAGAAATTCTACCTATGGATGCTGAAGGAATGTTCGAATTGGATTCGAATCCTAAGGTGCATCTCTATTTAGGAAATCAACCCATCAAAACAATTGAAGAGGCATTGGCCGCTGTACAATTTATTAGAGGTCAATACGAAAGTACGGGTATTGGTCGCTGGGCGGTAATAGAAAAAGAATCCGGAAAGTTTGTTGGCTGGACCGGTTTTAAAGTCAATCCTGGATATATAAATGGCGTGCATGAAGTTTTTGATCTAGGCTATCGATTTGTAGAGGGCGTATGGGGAAAAGGATATGCAACGGAAACTTCAATAGCCTGTTTACAGCATGCTTTTGAGCATTTAAATTACGACCCTATTTATGGAATGGCCGAAATACATCATGTGGCCTCTAACCAGGTTCTGAAAAAAATAGGCATGAAATATAGCAATGAATTTGATTTTGACGGAGACCCGCATTACTTTTATAGCATCACCAAAGAAGATTGGTTGAAACACCAAAGTACTATCAACTTATAGCCATAGAGCCAAGAAATACCTATGAAGGACACATTTACCCATAAAGGAATGCGAAGAAAATTGGTCGAGACCCTTACCAAAAAGGGAATTGTGCAAGAAGATGTTTTGAAGGCGATTAATACTATTCCACGGCATTGGTTTATGGATAGTGGTTTTATAGATCATGCCTATGTGGACAAAGCCTTTCCCATTGGCGCCAACCAAACTATTTCGCAGCCCTACACCGTAGCGCGACAAACCGAATTATTGGAGGTAAAATCAGGTGATAAAGTATTGGAAATAGGAACGGGAAGCGGTTATCAAAGCGCCGTTTTAATTGAAATGGGAATTTCAGTTTATACAGTGGAACGCCAAAATGAGTTGTTTAAAAAAACCAGCCTATTTCTTCCGAAAATTGGGTATCGACCTAAGAAAATCGTTTTTGGCGATGGTTATAAAGGCCTGCCAGAATTCGCGCCTTTTGACGGAATTGTAGTTACAGCGGGTGCCCCTTTTGTGCCTAACCCATTATTGGCACAGTTGAAAGTAGGAGCGAAGCTGGTCATTCCTGTGGGAACGGAAACACAAATAATGACCGTTTTTACCCGTAAAAGTCCGACCGACTTTGAGAAGAAAGAATACGGGGAATTCCGATTCGTACCGTTATTGGAAGATAAAAATTAATCGCTAAATCCGCTTTGGATCATAAACAGCGACGGCAATTTTTGAATCTGCTGTACCATAATATAAAAACCATTGATTGTTGAAGAAGACCAGACCTTCTACAAAGCAAACTTCATTTACTTCTCCTATTTTCTCATAATCCTTGTCCGGCCGAATAAAGTTATCCTCCATTCTATCTATCAATTTATAAGGCATTTCCTTATCGAATAAGGCTTGTCCCGCAGCATAGGTAAATTTTGGTAGGGAAGGATCATTAAAATTGGCGGCATTACTAGCGTTGTAAATTAACAAAATACCCTCTTCCTTCATCAAAGCGTAGGGGCCAGGTTCCACCAATCGACTATCGAAATATCCCATCCTGGGATGTAAGACTGAAATTCGTTTACCCGACTCTTCATTTTCAGCCACCTCCCAATTAATAAGGTCGGTCGAATAGGCTAAAAAAAGGGAAGTGTCTCCAAAATACATCCAATAGTTGCCATCAATTTTTTTGGCAACTATTTTATTTCCTTTCAAGACACTGACGATGGCGCCTGCTTTGGACCAAGTATCTGCATATTTTTCCCCCTTCATAACTAAGCCATGCTTGGTCCAGTTAATCAAATCTGTGGATGAGGCAATACTAAGCCTTGCAGTTTTTCCATCATAAGAAGTATAGGTCATAAAATAAGTACCCGACTCACTTTCTACAATTCTTGGGTCTTCCACTCCGTCAAAATAACAAAAATAGCACTCCTCCGAATTGGTTTGTTCTGCCGAATCTTTTTTGTAATTCCACTCCTTTGTTTTCATCGCGTCATTGTCTGGATAGAAAACGGGTGCTGCGCTTTTTTCAAAATGAAGCCCATCATTACTTATGGCCATTCCAATTCTCGACGTTCCCATACTATCCTGTGCACGATAAAACAGATATACGTTGTCATCCTTTACGATAGCAGTAGGGTTCAACACGTTTCTTTCTTCCCAACGAACCGTGTCACCCGTGATGGGGTCTTTAAATTCCAATTCGGGAGACGGCTTTAAAATGGGGTTAATACTGTCCGCTTTTTCGAAATATGGGAATGCCCAATTTTCTTCTTCCGAAGGCTTATTGGTATTAGTTTCTTTTTCCTGACAACCCAATAAAAAGCATACTGAAAATAGTAATAGAAAGGTCTTCATATTTTTATTGTTAAGGTGTTGTATTTGAATTAGCCCAAACACGTTCGAAAAAAGTTATACTATTTTTAGTTGGTCATTCTTGTGGTTTGGTTTGACGAGGACATCAATAACTTTTTTTAATGCTTAAAGTTAGTTAAAAAAGACAAATGTTCTTTTGTCCCATCGTTTTGGGGTGAAGGATTTCTTTTATAGTTTTATGAAAGAGAGGTTCTTTATAGTTTTCCATAGAAACTATGTTCATCAACCACCAAGGTTGTTAATTCCACCGTATGTCCATCTGGATCTTTGGTGTACAAGGAGTGAAAATAGGTATGGTCTTGGAATGTGTATTTAATTTCTAAAGCATCGTACTTCGATCTGGCTTTTTTGAAATCATCTTGACTGACATTGAAAGCAAAATGGTCAATTTTCACATTTTTAGAGAAGGCTTCGAGTTTTGGGTCGTCCGTATTTGCTGGAAACAAGGCAACTCCAGTTTTTCCAGAGAGCATGAATATAGGGAAGGGACCCCATGCATCCACTTCGTACTTTTTGAGCCCTAGCACTTTTTCATACCATTCAGCAGAAAGGACAAGATCCTTAACGCGAATGGCCACATGGTCTAAGAAGTTGATCTTAAAGTCGGACATAAGACTGGAAAGTTAAACCATTTTTTGGTTTAGGAAGGGATTAAAGCCCTGAAAACTGTCTATTTAATTCTCTTGGTGATTAACCGAATCTGTCCCATATGATTGGCTTGATGCTCCATTACATGATACCAAGCCCAGTGGTTATTCATGCTGCTTTTCTTTACCTTAGAAGCAAACCATTCGTCGTCTTTTGTTTTGAGCAATCGTTTGGTTTCTTCCCGAACTTCGTTCCAGATATCCAAATAGTAATCAATAGGCTTATCCTTTAAAGCATCACGCCCAGCTTGCCCTAGCGAAAGTGCAGTGTCCCACTTTTTTTTCTCTTCTTTATTGAAACCACGATTCTCAAAAGTATAGAGTTGATAGTATTTTTCGGTAGCGGCGAGGTGCATAATCATGGCTCCAATTCTGTTGGCATTATTGTCTAATAAGAAATCGGTTTCCTCTTGGTTGAGACCAATCACACTGCTAGTTACCCGTCTCTTTAAATCATCCATCATAGAAAGCGTTGTTCCTATTTGAGGAGAATACCCTTTGAGGGTTTCAATTCGGTTTTGAGCTTGGGTATCGCCTGTATTCAAAAGAGTTAAAAAGATGATAACTAAGGAGAATAATTTGATTGTCTGCTTCATGATTTTGGTGTTTGATAAATTGCTTCGGAATAGGAACCTTCGTATTTTTTGACGAGTTCTTCTATAAGGTTCCATTGGTTGTCTTTATATAATGAGTCGCAGTTCTAATTAATTAGTTTCAATATTTGTAATATCATACCGAAACAGTTGATAAAGCGAAGCCGGAAACTCAAGCCTTCTAAAGAACTACTTAACTCCCATGAAATAGTTCCACTGTCCATAAACAAAGATGCATGCATGCCACATCACGTTCAGACTTCGCCTTTAACTTTAAACTAGTCTAGTAAATTCAAAAATTTGAGCCCAAATACAAAGGCTCCATTGCTATTGCCATTGTAATAGGAAGTAACATAATCAACCCGTAAAAAACGAAACTTTCCCCAGCCCAAATTATCTAGGCCAATGGATACTTCGCTATAAGGTTTTCGATCTTCTGTACTCAGGAAATGAGCACCTGCAACAAGATTAAAATTAAGTTGATTGATGCCAGGAATTTTGCCCAACAAATAACCCTTAAAGTTATGTTCCACATGCCCTTCAAAGTAACTTTTATTGGTACTTAGTTCGTAATAGGGCAGTAAATTGAACACATTGGTATATCGAAAAGAGGTGCCCACACGTGTCTGGTTTCCATTAAAATGCTGGTAATCTACAAATGATATGTCCTCAGCATCAAAAAAGGTACCTCCTTTGAGGTTGTAGGTGAAATCACCCAGATTACCTAAATTGATATTTTGCCGTAAACGCATTCGCAATTGTGTATAATTGTATTTGCTGTCTGAAGCAGCCGCACCATTTTCCAGCGTGAGGGTAAGCGTTGGGAATTTGTCGTTTCCAATATTGTATTTGCCATCAGGATAAGTAAAGTACTTTTGACCGAAGGTGATATTGGCTTGAAGTTGTGTCTTAACAATATCATGCTCTTCAATTGCTGCATTACTGAAGTCGGTGGGGTCTAAAGGATTGTTAGATGTATAGTCCACATCGTCATTTGGAAGTATAACTTGATCTGCATTATTGAATAAAGGCTGCCTGTTTTCATAACCTACACTACCAAGAATATAAAATCCATTGAACAGCTCCTGGCTATAATTAAGCCGAGCAAAATTGAGTTCATAATTTTTTAGATAATTGCGTTCAAAAAACAACGTAGAAACACTATTGACAAATGGCGAAATAGGTTGTGTTGCATTAAATTGGGACACCGTACTTCCTGCGACAAGGGAAATGTTTCTGCGATTAATTCGGTTAAAATTTTTAGAAATACTTCCTGTAAAGCGAACGCGATCTTCAGCTACGCCATAGGTAGCGTGAACATTGGCCCTAAACCATTTGGTTCGGTTGTCGTCATACCATTTAAAAAAACTTAAACCAGCGCCGCCGTTCCAACCTTGGACTGTATTGAAGTTCACCCCCGGTAGTGGCGCTCTGTAATCAATGTTCCATTTATCATAGCTGTTCCTATAAGAATAGCCAAATAATGGGTCCAAAAGACCAAATTTGTTCTCCTTGGCATCGATGGAATCTAAATATACTTTCGACTTTCTTAATTCCTGTAGGCTGTCTTTGCGTGTATAGTCATTCACTTCTTCTAGGGTGAGCGGGACCGGTCTTATTTTCTCCCAAAACAGACTATCTTTTTTATTCGCTAAGGGTTCAAAAAATAAAACTTCGTTACTAAAATCTTTTCTCTGAAATTCAGGTTGAAAATTATAATCGCTATAGTTCGCAATAAACTTACCGTCTCCATTAAAACCTAAAAACCCAAAACTGAAATCGATGGTCTGGGATATTTTGATCCAAGCATTTTCTTCAGCATCAAAAGTAAAATTCTGTTTAAATACAAGCTCCTTTATGAACGGAACTTGAATGGCCTCACCATTCGTAGTTAACGCTGCGCCATATAATTGCCAGTCGTCTTCCACTATATAAATGACTCCATGCCAAACCCGATCCTTGGGCCTACGTGGGCTAACAATAATCTTATTAATGAGTTTGCTGCCTTCGTAAAATATCCCGTCCAATTTATATTTATAATAACTAAGCGCCGAACCGGCGATGGGAGAAACGATGGCTGCGTTGAGGTCAATCGTGTTTTCGTAAAAGGAGAAATTGGCATCCATAGCGCTATTAAAGCTAAAACCATTGTCATTCCCACTTACCTTACTTGCAATGACGCGCTCCCTAAAATCGTCAGGTCTTTGATAAGCAATTTCACTAATCGATTCGGATAAATAAATGATTCCTGTACGGGTCGAATCTAAAGCTCCTTCAAAGTCGCCTACATCCTGTCCCATAATTTTTTCAGGAACATCTTTGACACGCCAAATGCCGCGCGAGTAGAAGTTGGCGGTAAAACCTGAAATCCGCTCTAGATTTTCCTTTCGGCGTTTTATGGTCTCGCGAATTATTCGATAGGCAGGATCTTCTGAAGTAGAGACAACGACCTCGTCCAGACTCACGGAGGCTTCCGCTAAACTTACATTAATTGTATGCGGAAAACTGTTGATGGTCACGGCTTTTTTTACAGTTGTGAATCCTAAAAACTGAAAAATTACCGTGTAATCGCCAGTAGCAGAAAGATCCAACGTAAAGATTCCTTCTTCGTTGCTGGTGGTTCCTGTATAGGTGTTTTCCAAGTAGATGTTAACATAGGGCAGGGGTTCTCCTTTGTCATTAGAGACAGTACCTACAATTTGCGCTGAAAGCTGGGCGGTAATAAAAAAGGTGAAGCAGAGTAATAGTTGTTTCATAGATGGTTTGGTGTACGTTAATGAAACCGAAATTAGCTATTCTTTATTGCCGAAACCTTAAAGAAATGTTAGTTGGGAATTTTTTAGGAAAATCCTTAGTTGTTAAAATTTTTCTTAATTCTGCTAAGATCTCGTTTGGAATCTCGATCTTTCATTGTCTCTCGCTTATCGAAGTGTTTTTTTCCACGAGCTAAGGCTATATCCAATTTAGCCAGCCCTTTGCTGGTAGTAAAAAGTACTAGAGGAATGATGGTAAGCCCTGTATTCTGAACCTCTTTTTCAAGTTTTTTTAACTCATTTCGATTGAGTAATAGTTTACGTTCGCTTTTGGGAGCATGATTGAAATAAGTGGCATGCGAGTATTCCTGAATGGTCATATTAATAACAAACAGTTCTCCATTGGAAAATTCACAAAATGACTCAGCAATAGAGGCTTGTCCTTCACGAATTGCCTTAATTTCTGTCCCACGCAATACGATTCCGGCAGTATATTTGTCCAGAATTTCGTATTCAAATCGGGCCTTTCGGTTTTTTATCTTTATGCTCTTTTGCTCTGCCATTGCGCCGACAAAAATAAGATATAAATTGTCAGTTCGAGTGTTTTAAGTAAAAACCCGAAGGTTTTTACTTAAAATATTTCAAGAACCTGTTCAAAACGAATAAGTCGACTTCGCCAAACAAGTTTTTGTAACCAACTTTGAAGTACTAGTTGCATTCAAAGTTCACTCTTCTCAACATTATTTTAGTCTTTCAGCCTAGCTATTCGATCCCCTTTTACGGGTGAATAATCTTGTTGCATGCTTCCATTCACTATAATGGATTCAAAAAAGCAACGGGCGCCTACATCGGCTATTACGTTAGGACCATCCTGAATGTGTAAGTGCAGGTGTGGCTCGCTAGAATTCCCCGAATTACCACAATTACCTAAGTACTGTCCTTGCTTTACGGTGTCGCCTTTTTTTACCTTGATGGATTCATTCTGAAAATGAGCATAAAAGATATACTCCTCATTGGGCGTCTTTAGAATTACGTAATTTCCTAAGGCCTCACTTGGATTCATTTGACTAGGCCGATTGTCCTCCACTCCAGTATTCACATCGTATACCACGGCGTCGCAAACCGCATACAATGGCTTTCCGAAGGCAAAATAATCTTCATTACGTGTGCCACTGCGTGTATAGGAACTGTCATTTTTGTCCACTACAAAAAAATCGAAGGCGCCTTGCTGTGGAATTGTAACTACATGATAATTTTGTCGTTTGTCCGTGCCTCCCCAGAAGGTATACCATTCGCCCTTGAAGGGTAATTTGAGCGCGGTGATATTTCGCTCTATTTTTCCTTCGGTTCTTTCTTCGTGGGGTTTAAAAAGTAATCCACTTAGTTTTTGTTCTGAATTGGCTACAATTAAAATTTGCTGCTTTCCATGTTCAAAATGGCAGAGGAAGACTTCTACCGCATCCTTTCTAAGCGAAAATTCAAAGGATTCCATTTTTCCGAAATTGCTAAAATAAGTGTCAACAATACTTGAAATTTGTTTGAGTGAAATGCTCTGGTGCATAGTGGGAGCCATCATTTCATAAATGGCCTGCCCATTATTGTCGTTAAAATTTTTCTGAAAGTTACGCATGGTAGCTTCATACTCGGAGGGTTGCGCAATGGAAAATGCCGAGATAAAGAGTGCTACGGTCAATAAAATTACCTGTTTCATTTCGGACGGTTTTAAGATATATTTATAATCAATGAGTTTTCAAATTCATACTTTTGTTACAAATTAAACGCATGAAGTCGCTCACTATTTTATTTTTATCTACCATTGTTCTTTTTTCTTGTCAGGAAAAGGAAAAACCCTTGACGGCACAGCATATTGTTGATCAGGCGATCCAAACTTCTTGCAACGGAATGTGTGAACATGCTACGATCGATTTTACCTTTAGAGGCCGGTGTTATGTAAGTACACGTGCTAAAAACACCTATACTTTTGAGCGGATTACAGCCGATTCGACTGGGGTTACCCATGACATCCTTTCTAATTCTGGATTTACTCGTTTTAAAAATGACACCTTAGTGCAGGTACCGGATAGTATGGCGACACGCTATTCTAACAGCGTGAATTCTGTGCATTATTTTGCACAATTACCCTTCGGTTTGAATGACACCGCTGTTCAAAAAGAATTGTTGGGAGAAGCCACCATCAAGGGAAATTCTTACTTCGAGCTAGGTGTTAGCTTTAAACAAGAAGGTGGCGGCACCGATTTTCAGGATAAATTCGTGTATTGGATCCATAAAGAAAACTATACGGTCGATTACTTGGCTTATAGCTATGAAACCAATGAAGGCGGAATTCGTTTTCGTGAAGCCTATAATGTTCGGATTGTAGATGGTATTCGGTTTGCCGATTACAATAATTATAAGCCAGAATCTTTAGGGGTTGACTTAACCGATTTAGATGAACTTTTTGAAAAAGGAGCGCTGAAGTTATTATCGAAAATTGAAACTGAAAGCGTTGGAGTCCTTTTGCCAGAAACGGAATAGCGCGACGTTAGATTTGTTTTAAAATCAACCTTTTTTTTCAAACCGGACTTTGCGTATGCCATGTTCCGTATCCCATTGAAGCACCTCTTCAAATCCGAATCTTTTGTACAGTGCGATGGCAGGTCCATTGGCCGATCCCGTTTCTACCATAAATAATTCCGAAGAAAAAGAATCCAAAACATACTGAACTAACTTTCTTCCTATGCCTTGTCTAAAGTAGCTCGGGTCCACAACTAAACTTTGTATATGAATCTGCTCTGGGGTCAAATGTAGTTCCACCACCGCTGCGAGTTCCTCGTTTTTCCAATATCCAAAGAAGTCAGTCTCCGTGTCTATATAGGCAGGGATTTGGCGTTGCAATGGCGGGAAATTCTCAGCCTGAAGTAATACTGCTTCAATGGCGTAGGAAGCATGAAAAACAACTTGCATTTTGCGTGCAATTTCGATGTCTTTGTTATTGAGTTTTTGAATCATTTAATCTGAAGTAAAGAAAGTGCCTGTTCTAAGAGTGGTTCCATAATAGCATAGCCTGCAGTATTGGGATGAAACCCATCATAGCCAAGCTCATTGTGCAAGCTGTTGTTCGTATCCGCCATGGCAGGAAACCATTAGAAGAACTATCAAAAGGAACGCCGAATTTTTCACGGAGCAATTTAAGTATTACTTGTTGGTTAAGAGAACCCATTGGGATTCCGCTTGTTTTTTAAGTGCAATAGGGTTTTCATTCCATTCGTCTTGAGTGTCTTCGTCTTCGTCCTTATAAAAAACATGTAGTTCTCCATCTTGCACAAGCGAGCTCATTGGATTTGCCTCTACCAAGGCGCCTTCACTTACGGCAATTGAACAGTGGCCTCCATATTTAGGAGCATATTTTTCAGGCTTAGCATCAAAGATATCTTTGTTCGCTTCCGATGCAAACTGATACACTCCATCCAAGTAAACACTACTGATAGCCTCTTTCCCAGGCACTCCTGCGCCATTAAATACACTAATTACGTCGTAACCTTTCAGTGCTTTTCCGTTTTCCAAATATTGAATGTTTGTCATTTATTGTGTTTTTTAAAGTTTTGATGTTGGTCGGAAAGCTTTCCAAATTCTTTCATTCTCAATCTTTCAACAAGATACTGAATTGAATTTGATAAGAGCAAACTGGGTATTTCTTCGGTTCTATACCCTTTTCGACCTATTTAGGCCCATGAACGTATGGCAAAACTAGCTAATTGGTCATTTTCAGAAGGTGGAACTGAAGTGATACCTCATAGTGTCAAAACCAACATTGATTCTGGCGCTGGTCGATAATTTAGTTGGTGTGCTTACGATAACGATAGTTTTGCCTAATCACTTAAAAAATACTTCTATGATACAGCTGATTAAATTTTTATTGTTTGTCGCGGCGAGCCAAGTATGTATAGCGCAATCCACAATTTCCGAAGCCGATCAATTCAGAAAAGAAGGAAAATTAGAAGCCGCTATCAAGGCTTATACCACCGACTATCAATCCAATCCAAAAGACTGGAAGAACGCTTATAATTTGGCCTGTGCCTATGCCTTGATTGATCAAATGGATAGCGCCATTCAATATTTGAACATCGCCTTGAAAGACGACACCTCGCTTTGGGCCTTAGCCGACTCCGATTTATACGCCCTTATCGACGATCCTCGTTGGCAAACTTTAACCGATAACCAAATGGAACGCCACCAAAAAAAGCATGGTAAAATCGAACAACCAGAAGTCGCCATGCAGTGGCTTCAAATTATTATGAAAGATCAGGCGTTGGACTATTATATTGATCGGGCGAAGTCGGAGTATATGAAATTGGGAAGCATACCGCAGTGGTACCACCCGTTGGGAATGTTCAAGGGGCAGATTACAAAGGACAACTTCAAGCAAATGCAGGCGTTGATTGAAACGCACGGTTGGCCAAAATATAGTACTGTGGGCGAGTTAGCTGCAGATGCACCGCTCTTAGTCATTAATCATCATGAGGAGGATGCGGTACGAGAAAAATACATTGCTCAAATTCGGCAAAACTGTTTGGAAAAGGAGGGAAGCTGTATGGAATATGCCAAAATCCAAGACCGGATATTGGTGGCGCTTAATAAACCCCAATGGTACGGTATGCAATTTCGATATGCACCCGATAGAACTTTAGAGCCATTCCCCGTTAAGAATCCAAAATACGTTGACCAACGCCGTAAAGAGATTGGGTTGGAGCCTTTGAAGGATTATCTCAAGCGAAAGATTGGTTATGATTTTTTGGTTGGGCAGGAGGAGTAGTTGCTGTGCCGGTTTTGTTGTTTCCAGTTTTTCAAATGATTACATTATTTGTCCGACCAGACAGCCAATTCATTTTCAGAAGGATCGACAAAATGAAATCTACGACCGCCAGGAAAAGAAAAAATATCTTTTGTGATCTCTCCACCAGCCTCGATAATTCTATTTTTAATTAAGTCAAGGTTTGTATGATATAAAACAATCAAAGCACCATTTAATATATCGGCATCAGTTTTTTCGAACCCTCCTTCAAGTCCACTATCCGAAAAAGCGGTGTATGTAGGACCATAATCGGTAAAAGTCCAATCAAAAGCGGCTGCGTAGAATTCCTTTATTTTATCAATGTCTTTTGCTTTGAATTCAATGTAGTTTATGTGGTTGTCTTTTAGATCCATTTCAATTGAATTAATTTTCGATTTTCTCTATCATCTCTTTAAATAAGCCCAATAAAAAGTTTAGTTTTCCGGAATTACCTGCAGCGTTGAATTTTTGGTTCTCAATTTTCACACCAGACCAATCTTGCTTTCCATTTTCGTTAAGTATCCATTCTAGATTAATATTAGCTATTGAAGTATTCGATATATCAATTTCAATTTCCCTCCCGGGATTGTCCAAAGTGGTTATTTGGATACCATAACCATGTTCCCAATCCCCGTCACAATTATCCTTGAACCAATTTTGTATCCAGTCTATAATTTCCATCTGCATTGGTTTATTAAAAATTTATTGTTTTTTTTGATTGTTAATGGTTTTGTATATGATTTGTGGCGTTCTAGCAGCTAGCTTTGGAGAGCGAATTGGCAACAGCTCGTGGTACCTGAGCTGGTCGAAGGGCAAAACTACGCGCGATTCAGTTGTACCGAATGGGGGCTTGTTCATTTTATTAGGTCGAGCCAAGTTATCAAAAATTATGAGAAGTTTCATTGCCTTAAACAATAGAGCAATGAAAAATATAGGTTGTTAGTCAAAGCTTATGTTGGATTTAAATTATCAAACCATAAGTACTATTAAAATAATTTAATAATTGATATTTTTCTTTGTAAGTTGTCGTTTTCTCTAATATTCCTAATTCATAGAATTCGAATTTTGCGTTATCTTTCTTTTCAATGGAACTTCCAATGGTCCCTTTTTCTAAATTGAATGCAATACTTATTCTTGAGCCAAAAACATTGTGATATAATTCTATGCCGTTAATATCTAATATCATTACAAACCCTAATGGTGATACTCCATATTCACAAAATAAATATATTTCTTTATCTAATATATTTTCGTCCACTAAATTAAAAGGAACTATATGCACTTTACTCCCTTCATCGATAATTCTAAAACAAAGCTCTTTTTTTGGAGTTAAATACAACGAAAACCTATTTTTTATAGTTGATTCGCCAAAGTCAAATATATATTGATTGTGTATTTTGTTTTGCCAGAACAGCTTTAGTACACTAAAAAACACAGCTCCATCAACACCTTCAAATTCTCCATAGTTTTTTATATACTCAGACTTTAATCGCTCTAGAATTTCGTCGAATGAGATAATATCTATTTTATATTTATATGCTCGACACTCTTTATGAACTTTTCTTTTATCAAAATTTGTATTGAGGCCAATTATAATTTTAATGTCCAAGTCTTCTTGGATATCAAGTCCGAATTTATTTTTAAACGCGATTCGATTTTCAGGATTTCTGGAAAAATAATCCTCATAAACAATTGTTTGTTTAATATAACTTATAACCTCAGCGGCAAAGCGTTCCCTATATTTATTGGAGTCAATTATTATTTTTTTTGAAAAAGGAGTTTTGACTTCAAAAATTTCATATAAAGAATTCTTATTTTGGGCAATAAAGTCTGGCTCAGGTTTTAAACCTGTATATCTGTCTTTAGGAAAAGATTGGTTATTTGCTTTGGTGAATGGAATTGCACTTTTATAACCAAGTATGTCAAATACTACAGGATTTTCCTCGAAGAATAACTGATAGCTTAATTCCTTATTTTCTTTTGAATTAAGTAGTTTTTCAAGCGAAAAAATTGCTTTTATTATATTTCTTTTTATTAAACTCAAATACTTTAAATTGATTTTGCCTAACGAGTTAGATAGTCTATTTTACAGCCCCCATCCCAAAACAAGAACCATAAAAAAATCCCCAGTCCATTCCAATGCGAACATTGAAAAAAGGGGGAGACACTCAAATATAGCAAAAAATCCCCTCACCTCGGTACAATTTGCCATAGGCAAATCACTCAGTGAGCTCCAAGCTTGCTATTGTTGTTTGTTTGTTTGTTTGTTTGGATGGGTTTTGTGTATTTCAACACCATCGGTTACTGAGTGATTCACGTCAGCGAATCGTACCGAAGTCTTACCATGAGGCTTAGGAGGGTGCTACCCTGAGGCTCTCGAGAATGTAGGCTGAGGCCCTCGAATGTAGGCTGAGGCTCTCGAACGTAGGCTGAGGTTCTCGAACGTAGGCTGAGGTTCTCGAAGTCTACTCAACCGTCACCACTTCCACACTAGGCACTGTATCCTTCAGCGTGACAATAAATAAACTGGAATTGTCCTTATCGTGCATCCATGGGAATTTCTCATTGCCCAAAATAGTGTTCACAAAGGTGGGTGTAGTGTTGCTATGTCCAACAATCAGCACTTTTTTTCCCTTGGTGGCAAACTGAAACGTACGATCATACATGCTGCCTACGTCGTAATTTTCTACCTCTAATTCGTGCCATTGGGCGGTCGGAGTAGCTGTTTGTATGGTGCGGTTGTATTTGGTGGAGTAGACGGCATTCAAATCGATTTCTTTGAAATACTCGGCCCAACGTTGCGCGCGAGCTTCCCCAGTTTCCATAAGGTTGGGGTTTCTGTCGGTTTTGTCACTTCGGTCTTTTTCGGCGTGACGTATCAAATAATAAGTGGTGACGTTGTTTTCGGCGGCTTTTTTGTCGGTGGATTCGCCGCAGGCTAAAAGTATGGCGACTAAAGCTAAGAGTAGGATTGGTTTTTTCAAGACGGTTGTATTTTATTCAGAAATAAAAATACAAAAAACCAAGTTGTTATAATTTACGTAAGTCTAAATAAACGGTTTTGAGTCGTTTTTGTTTGGTTAGTTGAATACCGAAACCCTCCCTGTAGTTAGCAGGAGGGTTTCATTTTATAGGTATTGCACAAATAGCATCGTGCTATAAGTTACCATCACTACAGAGACAGATGCAATATAAATTGCTAAGGCAGTATTTCTTTTTTGTTGTACTTGAGTTTTCATGATATAATTAATTTTTGGTTACATAAGATAGACGAGCATAGTTATCATATTGTTACAAGGAAACATGAATATATTTTTTAAACGATTGGAAACCCGCTATTTGATTACGTTTTATATTTTATTAAGCTGAAGAAGCAAATAATAGTTAATCGTCCAAAGTGTAATTGAAAAACCCAATAAGCATCTCGTCCCTGCTTTGCAACCCAAAACCAAGAGGAACGGTAGGATCGGGATTGATGGGGTTCTGATAGCTATTGTCGAAAATACCATCTACACGCATGATGGTACCTGCAGGCACAGAAAAGGGTTCCTTTAAGATATAAAACCACTGCCAATTGAAATTATAATCACCTACCGAAATCAGAAGGTGCTCCGTACCATCTGGAAACACAGCAAATAATTTGATGCTTTTTCCGCGGTAATGCATATGTGGAGATACCGAATGGATGGTAATCGCCTTCGTAATAGTGTCTGAAATCGTTAAAGGAAACTCTTTCGCATAGGGAGGAATCCTAAATCGAACATTGGCAGGGGAGAGGGCGCGGTATTCTTTCTTCGGAATAGAATCGTGAAAATACAAACCTATTTTGGTAACATCGGTTTCAGGTTTTCCCGTCCCCGTATAATGGATTTGCATGGTCAGCTGAGTGCCCTTACGCAGAAATACCCCAGTGTTCTCTGGAAAAAATATAGCTTGCTCGGTTCCATTACCAATGGCGATGTAATTATCGGTCCACGGACGCGCTTTGCGATTGATGATGGTAGTTTGCTCATTGGTATCGCGATTGGTCAAAACAAAATGATGTACCACCGCTGGATTCCCAGGCATCATATCTACGCCGCGTAGCCATTTATCTTCTTTGAGTTTCAAATCTAACTCCTGATATCGATAAGGAATTAACTCGGACGCCGGAATTTTTTCTTTATCCAAAGTCACCACCAAATCGGGTGCACCAGATTCCCAAACACCGTTTTCATAGCTAACGGCCATCAGAGGGTCGTTACCACTGCCGTAGGGAATGCCGGCATCAATCCAGGATACGATCTTTCGAGCACTGCTATCGCCCATGGCAAACGAATTAGTGAATTCTCCAACTTCAGGGTCGGCTTTCCAAGGAGGCATTCTTTTGCTGAGAAGTACTTCTTTCATCATGGCGGACCAGCCAGAAACGGTATTATAATCGGTCATCGCCCAAGGTGCAATTCCACCATCCCGGTGACAACGCACACAGTTTTGTGCTAGCAAAGGGGCAATGTCTTTGGTATAAGTGAGGGTGTCGTTTTTTTGGAGGGTACGAAGCCGAGTGACTTTGCATCCTTTTGCGAGTTGTGTTTTTTTCTTCGGAAGTGAGCCGGAGAGGATTTTATCGAGTGCGTCGGCCAAATAATGGTTCTCGATATTGTCTTTCTTGGCCTCGTAATCAAGACGGTCATTGATAGGTCCGCGGAACAGAACTTCACGAGTTACGGGGTGTAGCACAATGGCTTCAGCAGTGATGGTGATGTCCAGTTCATCAGCAATTAATTGGGCTGAATCTACCAAAACAGGTACTTCAAAATTAAATGCTTCGGCTTCATTGGCAATCTTCCCGCGGTCATCTTGGATATTACTATTCAGCATAAAAAACACAACCTCCTTTTCTTTATAGGCATCGACCACTTCTTTGAAATCGGTCAAAGCATTACGCACGATGGGGCAGCCGTTACCTTGTACCCAAAGCACGATGGCTTTTTGATCGTTGTAGTAAGATAACCTGTGAAAATCGCCTTTATGATCATACATAGCATAGTCGTTGTTGCGACTATCGGCTACGGGTTTCGGGTTATTATCGCAGGCCAGAAAGAGGCAAGCGATGAGGCAAATAAGAAGACTTCTTTTCAGATTCATAAGAGACTGCAAAAGTAATCATTTCTGAAAAGTTAGCCACAAAAAAACCACCCATAACTTTCATCATGAATGGCTTTTCCGCTTAACTACTTAACTAACCTACTAATTCACTCTGATTTCTAAAAACCAGTGTCTCATCAAAACAATCCAGTAAAATAATACTGTCTGTCGTTACTTTTCCTGCCAGAATTTCTTTCGAAAGCTGGTTCATTACTTCACGCTGTATCACTCGCTTTACAGGACGGGCTCCAAATTGAGGGTCGTAGCCTTTCTTCGCGAGATAGTCAATTGCCTCGTTGGTTGCATCCATGGTAATGTCCTGCTTAGATAACATTTTGGTCACCCCTTTTAATTGAAGCCCCACGATTTTAGTAATATCCTCCCGACTTAGCGGAGTGAACATTAAAACATCGTCTATCCGATTTAAAAATTCCGGGCGCACGGTTTGTTTTAAAAGCCCAAGCACTTCCACTTTGGCAGCTTCCATCGCTGAATCAGGATCTTTCAAGCTCTCAAATTTCTCCTGAATGATATGACTCCCAATATTACTCGTCATAATAATGACCGCATTTTTAAAGTCGGCCACGCGACCTTTGTTATCGGTAAGGTGTCCTTCATCCAACACTTGCAATAAAATATTGAAGGTGTCTGGGTGCGCTTTTTCAATTTCATCTAGCAATATCACCGAATAGGGTTTTCTTCGAACCGCTTCGGTTAATTGCCCGCCTTCGTCATAACCCACATACCCAGGAGGTGCCCCAATCAAACGGCTTACGCTATGTCTTTCTTGGTATTCACTCATATCGATACGGGTGATGGCGTTGTCATCGTCAAAAAGATATTCGGCGAGTGCTTTAGCCAATTCCGTTTTACCTACCCCCGTGGTTCCTAAAAACAGGAAGGAACCAATCGGTTTTTTCACATCCTGTAATCCTGCTCTGCTTCTGCGTATGGCATCACTTACGGCAACAATGGCTTCTTCTTGACCAACGACCCGTTTGTGAAGTTCTAATTCCAGACTCAGTAGCTTTTCTCGATCGCTCTGAAGCATTTTAGTTACAGGGATGCCCGTCCATTTCGCAACGACTTCCGCAATATCTTCGTAGGTGACTTCCTCTTTGATAAGGGAGGTTTCACTCTGATTTTGAGCCAGCTGTTCTTCTAAATCGGAGAGCTTCTCTTGCGCTTCTTTTATTTTTCCGTAGCGAATTTCTGCTACCTTTCCGAAGTCGCCTTCTCTTTCTGCCTGTTCCGCTGCTAACTTATAGTCTTCAATGCTCTTTTTGATATTCTGAACGGCGTCCACTACTTCCTTTTCACTTTTCCATTTGGCATTCAATTCGTTGCGCTCTTCCTTTAAGTTGGCCAATTCGGAACGAAGGCTTTTCAATTTAGATTCGTCCTTTTCCCGCTTTATGGCTTCGATCTCAATTTCCAATTGCATGACCTTTCGGTCTAATACATCCAATTCTTCTGGTTTGGAATTGATTTCCATTCGTAATTTGGAGGCCGCTTCATCCATCAGGTCAATGGCCTTATCTGGTAGAAAGCGATTGGTGATATAGCGTTGCGATAATTCGACGGCCGCAATAATCGCTTCGTCTTTGATTCGCACCTTATGGTGTGTTTCGTATTTTTCTTTAATTCCGCGTAAAATGGAAATCGCACTTTCGGTATCGGGCTCGTCCACAAATACACGTTGAAAACGACGTTCCAGTGCTTTATCTTTTTCAAAATACTTTTGGTATTCGTCTAAGGTTGTGGCTCCAATGGCTCTGAGTTCTCCTCTCGCCAAGGCAGGTTTTAATATGTTGGCTGCATCCATGGCGCCTTGTCCACCACCGGCGCCTACCAGCGTATGAATTTCATCTATAAATAAAACGATATCTCCATCACTTGAGGTTACTTCTTTAATTACGGCCTTCAATCGCTCTTCAAATTCTCCTTTATATTTCGCGCCAGCAATTAAGGCACCCATATCTAGTGAATAGACCACTTTCGATTTTAGATTATCAGGAACATCGCCGTCTACAATTCGGTGTGCGAGCCCTTCTGCGATGGCTGTTTTACCCGTTCCGGGTTCTCCAACTAGCATGGGGTTATTTTTAGTGCGTCGCGTTAGTATTTGAAGGATCCGACGTATTTCTTCGTCTCGACCGATAACGGGATCTAATTTCCCATTTTTTGCGAGTTCGTTGAGGTTTCGGGCGTATTTATTAAGAGAATTATAGGTGTCTTCCGCTCCTTGGGAGGTAACACGATCTCCTTTCCGCAATTCATCGATGGCGGCTCTCAGTCCCTTTTCAGTGACTCCTTGATCCTTTAGCGTTTGTCCAATAGTTTTACTAGATTTAAAAATAGCAAGTAGTAAGTGTTCGATGGAAACATACTCATCGTCCATTTTTTTAGCAATAATACTGGCCTCGTTGACCACTTTTCCGGCGCCTCTTGAGAGTATAAGTTCTGCTCCGCTTACTTTTGGAAAACTTTCCAATTGCTTGTCCAAGATTTGTTTGAGCAAATTCAGATTTACGTTCAGTTTCTTCAACAAGAAGGGAGTCACATTCTCGTCTACTTCAAATATCGCCTTGAGCAAATGCGCATTTTCAATTTGCTGATGGCCTAAGCCTTGAGCAAGCTGCTGTGCCTGCTGAATGGCTTCCTGTGATTTTGTAGTGTAATTATTAAAGTTCATATTTTTTGAATTTTGGCATTGCTGGTTTTAATCAACATTCGGGGCTTCTACTGCGTTTAGCCTTCAATTGTTTTAACCGCTAAAACCCTTAATTCAAAGAACGAGCCAATTTAAGTTTGAGACAAATTGTCCAGTATTAACTTGGTTTTTTCAGACAAAAGGGCAGTTAAGACAGTAGTTCAGAAGGATTTATGCCAAATCGCTGTTTAAATTTTTTGTTGAAATATGGGGAAGAGGTAATCCCAACATCATATCGAACTTCGGATAGGGTGAAGAAGGTTTTATGTTGAAGTAACTGATAGGCTTTCTGTAAACGAATTTCTAAAATGAATTGCACTGGGGTCATTCCGGAGTATTGCTTCAGGATACGAGTAAGTTGCCGTTGACTATAGTTTACGCCATCTGCCAGTTCTTTTATTTTAAAATTTTCGTTGCTTAGGTTTTCTATGACCAGATTTTCGATTGTTTTTAAAAGCTTTTGGTCCGAACTTTCCGTATCATTTACTAAGTTTTGATTTTGAAGTTGCCATTCTTCACGAGACTTTTTGTGAACAAGCAAGTTGTCTATCCTAGCGATTAATTCGTTCTTGTTGAAGGGTTTCACGATATAGTCATCTATACCTAACTTAAAACCCCGAATCTTGTCATCCTCGAGTGTTTTAGCCGAAATAAGGATGAACGGAATATTCTTAAACGCTGGAATTTCGTTGAGACGCTCTCTGAATTGAAAACCGTCCAATTTCGGCATCATGATATCTGAGGTAATCAGATCAAAAGTCTCATCTTTCATTTTCTGAAGTGCTTCCTTTCCATCGAAAGCCAGCGTACAATCATAGGTTTCCGAAAGTATTTCTTTTAGATAGGTGGCCATTTGTGGGTGGTCCTCGGCAATTAATATTTTCGCTTTGCGAAGTGGAATGAGGGTTTTATTGAAAGTATCTGTGGCTGGAATAGGGTTTTTCTCTTCCTGGGATACTTTTGTCACAACTTTTTCGAGGGTACCTATGTTGGGGACAGGTAGGATTAGGGTGAAGGTACTTCCCACTTCTAATTCACTAGATACTTTGAGGCTTCCATCCAATAATTCGGCGAATTCACGGGAAAGTGATAAGCCGATACCAATACCTCCAATAGCCTTGTTTTTCGTGGATTGGTAGAAACGCTCAAATATTTTTTCGGTCTCATCATAATGAATGCCCTCTCCAAAATCTATTACTTCCAACCTCAGTATTTCGTTATTCACGGCGGCGGTTACGGTAATATCCTTATTGGATGGAGAGTATTTAATTGCGTTTGAGATAAGGTTGTTGATTATTTTCTCAGTTTTTTCTAGATCCAATTCTGTCCCATAGCTGGGCGGAATACTTGAGTGGTACGTGAGGTTAAGATGCTTCATCTCTGCCAATGATTTAAAGGAAAGCACTATCCTTTTTAAGGTGTTTTCCAGTTCAGAAGGCACCTTTTTGATCGTAGTTTTGTTTTTTTCAAATTTGAGGAGTTCCAGAATTTCGTTAGCATTTTGAGTTACTTTCTCACTGTTTTCTAGAGCAATTTTTATGTTTCGTTTGGCCTTGTCTCCTTGGTCAAAATTGTCCAGTGCAAGATTTAGATTCCCTGAGATTAAGGTAAGTGGAGTCCGTATTTCGTGTGCAATATTCCCTAAAAACTTTGACCTGAGATCGTTTATTTCCTGTTCTTGTTGTAGTTCGGCTTCTACTGCAATCTTTTTTCTTTTTTGTCTGTTCGTATACCATTGAAATAAACCAAGGGCAATTAAAAACATGGCTACACTTCCGAAGATCCAATTTGTACGCGTGTTCTTTTGTTTGGCAATTTCTAATTCTTGTTGAGCTATCTCTATGTCTTTTTCAGCTGTTTTAAACTGCACATCAAATTCAGCAAATTTATCCACAGATTGCGATTCGTGAATAGAGTCTTTAAGTTGAATTATTTTGTTCTTGTATTCGAGTGCTTTTTTATAGTTTTCCGTTTTGGCATATGCTTCTGAAAGTCCATTTAATAGTAAAGAATAACTTTGGGAACTACTTTCAATAGTGCTCATGGATTCTTCAAAATATGGAATTGCCTCTTTGTGATTGCCTAATTTATTTTCTATAAAACCTAAGTTATAAAGGGCAATTTTTTTAAGAGGTATATAGTTGATGCTATCGGCTAAGGTGAGTCCAAGAACAGCTCTTCGTTTGGCTTCTTCCACGTTAAAATTGTTATCAAGTAATAAGGTGGATGCGGTAACATGTAGATAAGTAATACTATTAAAATCATCATCAGCTATCAAAGAGAAACATTTTTCATCATACATTTTAAATTCTTCATACGAGGTAGATGTCTCCCGAAGACCGGTATAAACAGGAAATAGTTTTTTGTAATCTGCGCCAACAGCTAAATAGGTTTCTAGGGCTTTGGTATGGTAGTCTTTTGCCTTTTCGAGCATGTTATTGACATTATACATATATCCCAGATTGTAATATGCATCTGCAATTTTCATTGAGTCATTAAGCTCTTTGGCAAATTCAAGCTGTTTTTCGGTATATTCTAGTCCTTTCTTTTGCTCGTCAATATAGCTGTATACGTCGGCGAACAAACCCAATGTCTTCAGATGATAATGATCCGAGAACCTAGGACTGTTAAGGCTATCAACAAAATGTAATTGATTTATAGCTTCTTTATACTTTCCTGAATGGTATTGAAAATAAGCTTTATTGAAGTTGCTTGCTAAATAAAGCGAATCACAGGTGCAGGCAGCTGCATATTGAATAGCTTCATTCGTAAAAATAAGCATGGAGTCCAAATCTGAGTGGTCGTCTGCTCTTTCATTTAGATAGATTGCCTTGTCTTTGTCGGACAAATTTTGAATGGTATCTGGTATGAATTCTTGAGCATCCGCAGATGGATAAGACAGGAATAGCAAAGCCAAACCTAAGCGACTTAAATTTTTCATTTTGGTAGTTAGTTGTATTCAAATTTACTAAAAAAAGCCTTTCTAATTACCGATGGCAATTTTGAGACGGTTTATGGCAAATTCCGATATACCTACTGAAAATCAACAGATTATGTTCGTGCCATTAATGAATAAAGGGGCATATTATGAAAACATATTATTATTTTTTAATGGGTTGTTTTTTCTTCGGAATTAGCAACGCACAGGTGGGAATTGGAACCACTACACCAAATGCACAGCTTGATATTATTTCTAGCAATCAGGCAACACCGGCAAATACGGATGGTATTTTGGTGCCAAAAATTGATAAGTTTCCTGCTACCGCACCTACTGTAGCACAAGATGGGATGATGCCCTTTTAGCAAGAAAGCTGCTTGTGACTTCGTTGTTGCAGCAGCTTTTGTAATTTCTGCAGAAAAGTTGCGACTGTAAAACATGTATCTTTATAAAAAAATTGAATATGGGTTTATTAGGCTTATTCGGTTCTAAAAATAATTCCGAAGCAAAAGAAGAAAAACAATTGCCATGGAAGGCACTTACTTCCATAGAGCAGTTGGATACCATTGTGGCCGATTCAAAAACACGTCCTGTTGCCATTTTTAAGCATTCTACGCGTTGTGGGATTAGCCGAATGATGATTCGCCAATTTGAAGGTGCTTATGACATTGATCCCGCAAAATTGGATCTCTATTATTTGGATTTACTGGCGTACCGCTCTATTTCAGATGAGGTTGGAATTAAGTTTCAAGTCTTACATCAAAGTCCGCAGTTGATTGTTGTTAAAAACGGTGTTGCAGTTGCCCATGCTTCTCATAGTGGAATTCAAGCACATGAATTAGAGAATTTTATTTAAAAAAAAGAGCCCCGTTATGGAGCTCTTCTTTTATCTCAAGGAGTTATCCTTTAGTATTTTCTTCAAGCGGATCTTTATATCCTCTCCGGCATCGAAGACCATTTGCTCGCTGGTAGGAAAAGGAACAAAATCGTATTCAATAAATTTTAAATCTTCTTCGTTTAACGCTCGATCATCTCCTCGAAACTTAGCAAATTCATTTTCAAAGATGAATTCTGAAGCCAACGGATGACGGTCAATGTCGCGACCTCTCTCCAAGTCTTTGTAAAGTACATCGCCACCTACTAAAACACTTTTGGTTTGTGTCGTGTACATAACGCGAGCCTTCACAATTTTATAGACATCAATTTTAATGTCGTTACCGAGACTGTCTTTCACTACATTTCCATTACGGTCTAACTTATATTTCCATCCATCTTTAATGCGCTTTTCTCTTCTGTATTCTTTTTCTGAAATACGTTCAGGCGACACCGATATTTGCTTAAAGTCTAATGTAATTCCGAAGTTATACTGAATACCGCTCTCGCGGTTCACGTGATATTCGGTCCAAAAATCGTCCAAACCATAGGTGTTGAAGTCTAACAGCTCACGCTGCAGTTGTCCAGGAATAAATTGTCCGCTGCGGTTGTTCAATTCCACTTTAACGAAATCGGTTCCTTTAAAATGAGCATCATTCAACAAAGCGTTTAGCTTTGGGTAATTAGATTTTACCTCTTGTAATTCCTGCAAACGCTTATAAGCTGTTCGAGAATTCATGATGGTATTATACCCTAGGTAAGTCACAGCTTCAGCGTGTAGGTCGTCCGCAAATCTATTTTTAGCCGTCACAATCTCATCACTATAATCCACAAGTTTAAACTTGGCATTTCTACCTAAGGCTTCACTGTAAAATGGAAGGATAGGCCTCAATAAGGCTTGTCTTCCCTCGAGATCTTGATACGTATAGTAAATTTCTCGTGAGGCAGTTGGATTGAGATCTTTGTTCAGAAAATTGATTCGTCTCTGGTCTCTGTCGGTTGCCTTTTTAAAGGCCTGTTCCAACAATTGCACATGTTCACCACTCTTTTTAGAGTTTCGGTCTTTGGCTAACTTTTTCACAGCTAGCTCTATGGCTTGGTCGTAATTGCCACCAGCCAATAATTTCTGATTTCGTTTAACACTATTGCAGCTTAAGAGCAATAGGGCCATAACGGATAAAATAATAGTAGCTCTCATAACAAAATATATTGGTTACAGGGAGGTAAATACAATTGTAATGCCAAAATTATAAATTTCTGGCAGGCAGCACTTTACCTCTGCAGTCTCCAAATCCAATGCGCACTGATTCATTTTGACAATGTCCACGTAAAATTACGGTGTCGTTGTCATTAATGAATTTTCGCTCCGTACCGTCACTTAAGGTTATTGGGTTTTGACCCCGCCAAGTGAGTTCTAACATAGATCCATAGCTGTCTTTAGTTGGGCCAGAAATAGTTCCACTTCCCATCATGTCACCGCTACGTACGTTACAACCATTCACGGTGTGATGTGCTAGTTGTTGCGACATAGACCAGTACATATATTTAAAGTTTGAATTGGCTACCACATTCTCTTCTCCGCCATCGGGTTGAATAATAGCCTGTAAATGAATATCAAAATTCTTCGGGCCATCATGTTTCAAATAGGGAAGTGGCTCAGGGTCTTGTGCTGGGCCTTCTACTCTAAATCCTTCAATAGCATCTAGGGTGACAATCCAAGGTGATATCGTAGAGGCAAAGTTTTTTCCAAGGAAAGGTCCTAAAGGAACATATTCCCAAGCCTGAATATCACGAGCACTCCAATCATTAAATAATACCAATCCGAAAATATAGTCTTCGGCCTCATCAATTTTGACTGGTTTTCCTAATTTATTGGCGGCTGTGGTAATAAATGCCATCTCCAATTCGATGTCCAAGAGTTTCGTAGGGCCAAATCCTGGTACTCCGTCGTCTCCTGGTTTGGTTTGCCCGTTGGGTCTACGAATAGGCGTTCCCGAAGGAATAATAGATGAACTTCTACCATGATAGCCAATAGGAATACGAAGCCAGTTAGGCAATAACGCATTTTCCGGATCACGGAAAAGAGATCCCACATTGGTGGCGTGCTCCTTACTCGCGTAGAAGTCGGTATAATCACCAACATCCACAGGTAGCTGCATTTCAACTTCTTTCATCGTAAACAATACTTTCTTACGGTGCTCCATATCGTCTCGCAGACCAGGACTGGTGGCTAAGAAAATATCTGAAATTCTATTACGTACCAATCGCCATGTTTTTCTACCATCGGCAATAAAGTCATTCAATGAATCTTGCAGAAAAATATCATCGGTCAAATCGATGCCTTTGAAATAACCTAACTGGTGCATCGCACCTAGGTCAATAGCATAATCACCAATGCGCGTTCCAATGGTAATTATGTCGTCACGAGTTAAAAAGACTCCGAAGGGTATATTTTGAATGGGAAAATCACTGTTGGCCGGAACATCTAACCAGGATTTTCGAGTAGGGTCATTGGCAGTCAAAGGCATAGCTAAGTTTTGTTGTTGTTGGTAAAATGTTAATCAAATATATAATTTCTGAACCACTAACCATACGATTTTGTTATTTTTGACAGTATTTTAATTTAGAAAAATGATCCAAAGAGACGAACAAATTTTTGAGCTCATTGAAGCCGAAAAAGACCGCCAGTTAAATGGCCTTGAATTGATAGCATCGGAAAACTTTGTGAGCGACCAAGTGATGGAAGCGGCAGGTTCCGTATTAACCAACAAATACGCCGAAGGGTATCCTGGGAAAAGGTATTACGGTGGTTGTGAAATTGTGGATGAAGTGGAGCAAATTGCCATTGATCGTGCTAAGGCACTTTTTGGTGCGGAGTATGCCAATGTGCAACCTCATAGTGGATCACAAGCTAATACGGCTGTTTTTGCTAGTTGTTTGAAGCCAGGAGACACCTTTTTAGGATTCGATTTATCTCATGGTGGGCATTTAACACATGGTTCCCCAGTCAATTTTTCAGGAAAATTATACAATCCAGTGTTTTATGGAGTAGAGAAGGAGACTGGAAGATTAGATTACGATAAAATTGAAGCTATTGCCATCAAAGAGCAACCCAAAATGATTATTGCAGGTGCTTCGGCTTACTCACGTGAAATCGATTATAAGCGTTTTCGCGAGATTGCAGATAAGGTTGGTGCCATCCTTTTTGCGGACATCGCACACCCAGCTGGCTTGATCGCCAAAGGGATTATTGCCGATCCTATACCGCATTGCCATGTGGTGACCACTACAACACATAAGACGTTGCGGGGACCACGTGGCGGACTCATTTTAATGGGCAAAGATTTTGACAACCCTTTTGGTATAAAACTGAAGAATGGAAATCTGCGTAAAATGTCAGCGATATTAAACAGCGGAATTTTCCCAGGAAATCAAGGGGGGCCTTTAGAGCATATCATTGCGGCTAAAGCAATTGCTTTTGGTGAAGCATTAACCGATGATTTTCTTCATTATATGATTCAAGTAAAGAAAAATGCTGCGGTTATGGCCGAGGCATTTGTTGAAAAAGGTTATGAGATCATTAGTGGTGGAACAGACAACCATATGATGTTGATCGACCTTCGGAATAAGAATATTTCAGGAAAAGAAGCGGAAGAAGCTTTAGGAAAGGCAGACATCACCGTGAATAAGAACATGGTGCCCTTTGATGATAAATCTCCTTTCGTAACCAGTGGAATCCGAATTGGAACCGCAGCAGTCACTACCCGTGGTTTGAATGAAGATGATATGCTTACCACGGTTGCATTGATTGACGAGGCGCTGTCTAATTTCGAAGATGAGGCTAAGTTGGAGGCAATTTCCAAGAAGGTAAATGCTATGATGGCGGGACGGCCTTTGTTTCAGAATTAAATTATGAAATTTGCTACGAGCGTATTTTTAGTGTCCTTTTTGTTATTAATAAGTTGCGCTAAGAGTGGCGACGATAGTACTACGGAAAATGAGCAAATGGAGCAGCCGCAGTCAGATGACTTTGTGGTTACCATTACCAATACTAGTGCTTTTGGGTCCGGTAAGATTGCAACTGTCTATTTAAGCGATGAGAACGGGCAACTGCTAGTACAAGAAAATTTAGTTGCCAATGGGGAGGCTTCTCTTGTCTCCGTAGGGACGCAAGGTATGAGGCATGATTTGGTTATGTTTTCCGATTCCTTTCTCAATGGCAGTCGTTATAAAACGGTACTTATTTTTGAAGATATCGCTGAAGGGCAAATCGAGTATAATGGTTCAATTCCTTCATTCATCGATTCCGATCCATTGCAATTATCATTTTACAACATTGAGGAGCGCCCGTTATTTCTAACGAGTCGAAATCAACAGATTATTAGCCCCTATTCAAGCTCAAATGGTGGTACTATAGATTTTAGCACCTTAGTTGGAGTTAATACTGAATTAAGCGGGATGTATTTGGGAATAAGAAGAATTGTTGATAATTTTCAGCGCTATTATTGGGACGACAACCCTCCAATTACGAATCCAGTTGAGATAGATTACAATGATTTGCCTCTGTTAGACAATATCATTAGTTTGGACCCACCAGCTGGATACTATCTAAGCAACTTCAATATAACTGGATTTACGCCGAATGATCAGGCAGATTTTGGCCATCAAATTTACCAATATATTGATGGTTCATTTAACCCTAGTGATTCTTACGGTTTACCGAACGACCTTTTTAATAGATTCAGGATAGAAGCGGTTTATTCCGATCCAGAAAGGGTATTTACCGTTATAAAATCGGCCAATACTCCTTTTACCGCCATACCCACAGCTTCAATTAATCTAAATGTGAATAACACCTCGGTTCAGGCTTTTTCAGCAACGTCAACTGGAAATTATGATTCGTTTCGTTCTATTTACAGATATGAAAATACAGGATTGAATATCCAATACCAAGTAAGGGTCTTTGGAGAGCAATCACCCACTATTACCTACAATCATGCTAGTCTTCTTAGCTCGGTATTTGGAAGTGAATTGAATGTTTCTAACCTGGAATTTGATTTCTTTAAACTTTGGAATTATGGGGATATTCTAGGATATGATGATTTCGTTATCAAACGCCTTTTCAATATACCTAGGGAAATTGAGAAGGGTATGGATTATGAATCGGTTAAAACCTTCTAATCAAAATCAAACTAATGAGTTTTAATTTATTGGGTTTTGTTCGGATTTTTTTATTTACTCAAATTTGAAAGCGTGTTCGAATAAATCAATGATTTTAGCAGTTCCTGCATTTTTTGTACTTTTAGTAAACTAATGAATTGAACTTCAATATGAAAAACTCTACTATTGGACTACTTGTTTTGGCTATAACTGTTTTAGCTACCATTGACTTGAGAGGTCAAATTCAGTTTAGTGAGGAAGCCAATTCATTGGGTTGTGGTGACTCTACTTATGGCACTGGTTCTCTCGGAGGAGGAATTTCTTTTTTTGATTTCGATCAGGATGGTTGGGACGATCTTACCCTAGCCACAGGAGCAGGCCTTCCCATACGATTCTTTAAAAATAACAACGGTTTGTTTATTGAAGTAGACTTAGGCATCAATAACACCTTCCAGACCAAAACGGTCCAATGGGTAGATTTTGATAATGATGGCGACTACGATTTTTTTGTAACAGCAAATTTGGAACATAGCCAGCTTTACGAAAATGATGGACAGATGCAGTTCACGGATATTACGGTTGAAGCTGGTCTCTATATTGAAGATCATTTTACCTTCGGAAGCTCATGGGGAGATTACAATAACGACGGATTCTTGGATATTTTTGTAGCCTCTCATCGAGAGATTTTTGAAGGCGATTCTAATTTTCTTTTTAAGAACAATGGAGATGGCACTTTTACGGAAGTGAGCCAGAGTGCTGGTATTCTTCAAGATAGCTTTCTGTCTTTTTGCTCGGCTTTCTTCGATTATGATAAAGATGGTTGGCAAGATATCTATGTGGCCAATGATCGAGATCCGGTAAATCATATGTACCATAACAACGGAGATGGCACCTTTACCGAAACGGGTCTAGCCACCGGAACCGATTTTTCCATAGATGCTATGAGCACTACTATAGATGACGCTAATAATGATGGTTGGCTAGACATTTACGTTGCAAATACTGGGGCGGGAAATCTATTTTTGGAAAATAATGGTGACGGCACATTTACCGATAAGGCACATTTAAACGGTACGCTTATGGAAAGTGTAGCCTGGGGAGCTGTTTTCTTGGATGGAGAGAACAATGGTTATAAAGACCTATATGTAAGTTCGATGATTGATGATCCGTTAGTAGGACTTACAGCGGCCTATTATAATTACGATGGAGTTGAACTCTATGACATACCAGCGGGAGTTGGATTTGACGATGACCATGCCGTTAGCTTTGGCAATGCTATTGGCGACATCAATAATGATGGTTTTCCTGATATTGGGGTGCTTAATTACGAACCCAATGAAATGTTTTTGTTTCAAAACGAGTCTGCCTCGACAAATAATTGGTTAAAAGTAAAACTGCAAGGAGTTACCTCTAATAGGCAAGGTATTGGATCGTGGATAGAGATTTCGGTGAATGGAGAAAGGCAATATAATTACACCTTGTGTGGGGAAGGTTATTTAGGACAGAATTCGGCTTTTGAGTTCTTCGGAATTGGTTCAGCCGCTGAAATAGACTATGTGAAGGTAAGTTGGTTGAGTGGGGTCGAAGATCTAATTATGAACCCCGACATCAATGCGCATTTAACTATTGTTGAAGGCAGTACTTTAGGTGTAGATGACCATTTAAAAGCAGCTCAATTAAGTTTGTACCCCAATCCGAGTGATGGGTTTCTAAACATTCGAGTCAATGAAACTTTATTAGGGAGTACCATGCAATTAAGGGATATTTCAGGACGTACCTTATTTTCTGCGGAATTAAATTCGGAAGAAACGCGATTGAACTTGGATATTTTTAGTGCAGGAGTTTATTTAGTAACTCTCCAAAACCAAGGCGCTACTTATTCAGAAAAACTAATTCTTAACTAACTTAGGACATCCTTCTATTTGCAAAGATGCTCCTTTGAAAGATTAACCTTTATCTTTGTATCATTAAGTCAAAGGAATGAAATTACTCGAAACCGAACGCCTACGTCTTCAAAAAATTAGCCTTGCAGACGCGCCATTTTACGTGAAACTTTTTAACAGCGAAGGTTGGCTAAAATATATTGGTGATCGTGGTGTACAAACCGTTCAAGATGCTGAAACCTACATCCAGAAAAATTACCTACCTAGTTATGAAAAACATGGATATGGGTCCTATACGGTGCAACTAAAGGCGACTAATGAGACTATTGGGGCTTGTGGTTTATATAAACGAGACAATTTAGATGATCCGGATATTGGCTTTGCTTTTCTAGGGGAGTATTTGGGTAAAGGATATGGTTTTGAAGCAGCATCGGCGATTATGCGATATGCCCAGACGACCTTAGGAATACAAAAAATATTGGGTTTTACATTAGCGGATAATGTTGCCTCCATCATGCTTCTTGAGAAACTAGGATTGCAACAGTCTGGCACGTACCGTTTTAAAAATGAAGAGGAAGAATTGCTCCTTTTTTCAAATTAATAAATAAAATGTAAATTGTTTATTAATTTTAAAGTAACTTTGCGCACTAATAATTTAATTTTTTAAAATGAGTACAGGTACAGTAAAATTTTTCAACGACTCTAAAGGATTTGGTTTCATTACTGAAGAAGGAGCAGACAAAGATCATTTCGTACACATCTCTGGATTAATCGACGAAGTTCGTGAAGGAGATCAAGTAGAATTTGAGCTAAAAGAAGGAAACAAAGGTTTAAACGCAGTAAACGTAAGAGTACTGTAATATATACTTTAATTTTTTGACACAGAGCCCGTCCTATTAGGATGGGCTTTTTTATGACCTATACTAAGGTGCTGATACCTTGTACTGTTGTAACTTTAAACACTAAACTAATTGACAATGAACCTAAGTACAAGCAGATTGAACTTACAATCCTTACAGCAAGATGATTTTGCCGACATCCATGAGATGAACTCCTATCCGCAGGTGGCTCAATATAATACCATTGGAATTCCAGAAGACATTTCAGTTACAACTGCTTTCCTCGAGGGGGTGATACAAAATGAATCGGCTTTAACTTGGAGTATTCGGAAGAAAGAAACGGGGGAGTTTGTGGGACAATTTGGAATGAACCTTTCCTCAGCAAAATATAGAAAAGGCGAAATTCATTATAGCTTGCATCCCGATCAATGGGGGCAAGGCTTTGCAACAGAGGCTATGAGCGCGGTCCTTAGTTTTGGTTTCAGTGAATTAAGATTGCACCGAATAGAAGCGGGAGTAGCGACTGAAAATATAAGATCAGTTACCTTGCTAGAGCGAGTAGGTATGCAGAGAGAAGGTCTGTGTAGAAAAATATTACCCTTGCAAAGTGGTTGGATGGATAACTATATGTATGCAATCCTAGAAGGCGATCCTCGAGAATTTTAGTCATAAATACCCCATATACCGTATTTTAGTTCTTTCATAAATACCTATTTTTGAGATTGTTAATGAATCATACTTTTTCAAATAGGCCCAGATGAGTGTGCGATTTCTTAAAATAGTCTTGTTATGGCTCGTAACTATCCCATGTTTTGGACAGTTCTACGAGGTGACTCGCTATGCCGATGATAGTGGGCTTCCCTCTCGGATTGTTCGCGATGTGGTTCAGGGTACCGATGGCTATTTATGGATTGCTGGAAACAATGGTCTGTATAAATTTGACGGACAACAATTTCATGCGTATTATTCCATTCTTAAGGACACAACAGGCCTTCGGGACAATAAGATCAATACACTTGTAGCTGCCAAAGATGGTCGAATTTGGATTGCAACCCCTAAAGGACTGCATGTTTTGGAAGGAGAAACCATTACCTATGTGGAACTTACACCCAATGCTTCAGATGTACAAAATCACATTATAGAATTATTTGAAGATAGCAAAGGAAATATATGGGTAGGATCATATGATGGCTTGTTTGTGATCGAGGAAAAGGACAAGATCGTCAACCTTAACCTTGGCAATGACAAACTATTGAATGAGAAACCCATCTGGGGTGTGAGTGAAGATAAGCGTGGTAGAATATGGGTAGCTCGATCCAGAAATCTACCGTTGGTAATAGATCCTGAAACCTATAATTTAAAGGAGCTGACTTTCAAAATTGATGGAGATCTTGAAGAAAAGGACATCAATGCCTTTTCCTATATTGAATACAACGACAACCTTATCCTCGTAAGCTCTGGATCTGGAATTCTTAAAGGACGGCTAGAAAACGATTCCACCCTTTTTATTCAAAAATTTAAAAACGAAAACGGAGACGTAGTTGGGGATCATTATATGTATCAAACTATCATAGATAGTGAAGGCACGGTTTGGGGGGCTACCTGGCGGAGTTTTTTCAAAAAATATTATGTTGAAAATGGAAACCTAGTGGAGCAGGAGGTAGTTAGTAAAAATGGCCTCTTAGGTATGTCCGCCTTCGCTCGAAGTGTTTATGAAGACTCTCAAAAAAATATTTGGATCCCTAATTCGAACGGACTCTATAAATTAAGTGAAACCCAAAGCATGATCTCCGTTTTTCCACCAGGACATCTAGAAGGTTGCAGCGAAAAGACCTATAGTATTTATGGAATTGCCGAAGATAATGGGGGACATCTTTGGGTATCAACCCCCTACAATGTTTATCGATTTGACAAAAATGAAATTTTAGAAAATAGATGCCCGATCAATTACCTTCATTTTACAGACCCGCAGTTCCATTTGGCACGGGATCTATTTATCGATAGCTCTAACCGACTGTGGATAAGCGGTCAAAATGGTCTCAGCATTGCGCAGCTCGATGAAAATCACGAACCAGGCCTCTTTACTCACTTATCTGGTAGTAATGGGCTGCCACACAATTGGTCCACCGCAGTCCTTGAAGAGTCACCCAATAAGTTCTGGGTGGGAAACTATCATCGGTTGATCAAAATTGAGTTTCCGAACGGAGATTTGAGTATCCCTACATTTACCGCCTATGATTCGAGTAGTGAGCGAGATGATGCCTTGGTGAATTCGTATGTTTTGGCCTTGGAAAAAGACAAAAACGGAGCCCTTTGGGTGGGTACTTTTTCCGGAGTGAGTCGGTTGATCTCAGAGGAGGGTGAAGGAACCTTCGAAAATTACATCAGTGCTTTCGGGCAAGCGGATCAATTGAGTAACAACGCTGTTAAAAATGTTTTTACAGATAGCAAGGGTCGACTTTGGATAGGGACACAAACTGGTTTGAATCTCTATCTAGAAGAGACCAATAGTTTTAAGCAATTAGGAAGGAAAGAAGGTTTGCCTTCAGAATATATTCTTGGAATCGATGAAGACTCGGAAGGGCAGTTGCGAATCGCTACCACTAATGGTTTGTTTACAGCTATTTACAACGAGTCTATGCAGACCTTTGTTCATATTGAATACATCACAGCCAGAGATGGCTTGGCGGATAATATTAGTAATAAAAATTCTCTATATATTGATGCTAACGATAATGTATTTGTTGGAAGTAGCAAAGGGCTAAGTGTTTTAAGTAATGCTGAAGCATCCGTTGTGGCCCGCCCGTTTAATTTAGGACTAACCACTTTAGAAGGTATTCAGAAAAAGGGACAGGGATTTGTTTCCATCAAGAACAGAATTAAAAATGAGGAGATTGAACTTTCCCATGACGAGAATTCCATTCAATTGGGCTATGCTGTTCTAGATTTTACAGACCCGAGTTACAATCAATACCGGCATAAGTTCCTACCCATAAATGAGGATTGGATAGAAACCGACGTTAAATCTGAACTGAACTATTACAATTTGTCACCTGGAGAATACGAGCTGGTCCTGGATGGAAGTAATAATCAGGGTATATGGTCCAATGCTCCGCTACATTTAAAAGTAATTGTACGTCCACCATTCTGGAAATCTGGTTGGGCGATGGCCTTGTATGCGTTACTTTTGCTAGGGATAGTTCGCCTTTTTTATGTAATGCGCATTCGTAAGCGAGTGCGTGAATTGGAACAAGAAACCCGCTTAGAAAAGGCATTGGTGCGAGAAAGAGAGCAGTTGAGAAATGAAAATGCGGCCGATTTCCACGATGAATTGGGATCTAAAGTGACGAAAATATCAATGTTCTTAACCTTAGCTGAACGAACTTTCGATGAACAAAAAGACCCTTCCAATTGGTTCAGTAAAATGCGCGAGAATATTAAGGATCTTTCTGGGAGTTTTCGAGACCTCCTTTGGGTTATAGACCCTCACAAAGATAGTTTGAGTGATGCTTTCCTTCGACTCAAAGATTTTGGTGAAGACCTCTTTAGTAGTACTGACGCTCATTATAGTACGAGTGGTTATTCTGACGGATTAGAGGATACTATGCTGGATCCGCAGACTAAAAAGCAAGTAGTTTTAATTTTCAAAGAGGCAATGCACAATTGTGCGAAATATTCGGATAGTACGCTGGTAGAACTTACGGTCGAAAATATGAAGGGTTATGCTTCTATTCGTCTAAAGGATAATGGCAAGGGGTTTAATGTACACCGACAAAGTAAAGGGAGAGGACTTACTAATATGAAAAACCGTTCGGATAAAATAGGAGGGAGTCTTTCCATCGTTTCTGGGGAGGAAGGGACTTTAGTTGTCTTGAATCAAATACCCCATCTGCGGGAGGGTATAAATAGTAAATAATTGTAAATTAGTTGTTTAAATTCATATATGAGCTCTGAAACGATCCATATTGCCATTGTAGAAGACGATAATGAAATAAGACAAACCTTGAATCTTATTTTAGATGGCTCCAGTGGTTTCTCATGTAAATATGCTTTCCCCGATGGCGAATCTGCTATAGCATCTATACCTAACCTTCCGGTAGATGTTGTTTTAATGGATATTGATCTTCCTGGAAAGAGTGGAATACAAGCCACTCGTGAACTTAAAAAGAAGTGTAACGACATCGACTTTATTATGCTCACGGTGCAAAGTGATGATGACTCAATCTTCGAATCCTTGTGTGCTGGGGCTTCAGGGTATCTACTGAAGGATACGAACCCTGCAGATTTACTAGTTCATATTAAAGAAGTCTACGACGGAGGCTCTCCTATGAGTAGCCAAATTGCGAGGCGCATTATAAGTTCCTTCCGAATTATAGAAAACCCCCTTTCAGCAAGAGAGACCGAAGTGCTTAAACTATTAAGCCAAGGACTCAATTATAAAGATGTGGCCGAGGAAATTTATTTAAGTCCACATACGGTGAAAACGCATATTAAAAATATCTACTCCAAACTTCACGTAAACAACCGAGCTGAAGCCATTTACAAGGCAATCAAACAAAAGTTGATATAAAGTTCCCTTCTGTTACTTATAAAATACCCCAAAAGAGCGATTGATTTAAGTTACTCATTGTGAGACATTTGTAGGGTATTAATCCTATTAAATCTCATAAAATGAAAACAATGAAATTAGTTAAGCGTATTGCATTGGTATGCTTCGTATTTACAATAGCCAACAGTTATGGACAGGACATTGGCGGAATTATTAAAAGAAAAGTAAAAAAGAAAGCTACAACTGAAATAGAGAAAACCGTTGATAAAACGATAGATGTTATTGAAGGCAAAGATGTACCTACCACAACCACTGAAGAGAAAAATGAAGATGGGACCGTTGTCGTAGTTACTAGAGACGCAACAGGGAAGAATGTTCCAATTCCAAATTTTATAGACCCAGGAACGGCAGTATTCGTGGACGATTTCAATACAGAAAGGCCTTCAGAGTTTCCATCAAAATGGACATTACTAAATGGAACCGTGCAAAATTCTCAAGTAGTGGCGTTAGGACAGAAGGAAGGGGTCATTGAATTTAGAACGAGTAGTAAATTAAAACCCACTTTTAAGAATGATGACTATTTGGGAGATTCATTTAAGATAGAAATACAATGTTATTTCCACAGATATAGTAACGAAGCATATACGTTAAATTTGCAGAATAAAAATAAAGTGCGTAGTGCCTATCAAATAACCATTCGTGCTGATGGTATTGTACCAGCGGGCTCAAGTCATGAATATGCTCGATTTCCAGTTTACTTGCCTGCGGGATGGCGTACAGTTCAATTATCGTTCAACAATGGAATTTTAAAGGTATTTTATCAAGGCTATCAATTAATTAATATTCCGAAACTTAATAAAGGCGAGGATAGAGTCATGACGGAATTCACACATTTGGAAGTAAGTGCTTTATCACGTGCAAAAAGTAAAGCCATGATTAATCATGTCTCAATTGCGCATCATGGTTTGCCGCTTTATAAAAAGTTAATGGCAGACGGAAAGTTGGTTATGAATAATATCAATTTTGAAGTGAATTCATATACACTGAAATCAGCTTCTTATGGAGTTTTAGATGGAATTGCAACGATGATGACTGATCACCCTGAAATTTCTTTGAATGTTCACGGTCATACAGATTCTGATGGAACCAAAAAGGCCAACCAGACTTTGTCTGAAAACAGAGCCAAATCGGTTAGGGATTATCTAACCAGTAAAGGTGTAGATGTAAGTCGATTGTCAAGTTCAGGCTATGGGGAGGAAATGCCTGTTGACGATAGTGGATCGGAAACGGCAAAAGCCAAGAACAGACGTGTAGAATTTGTTCTGAATAAATAAAACAATGGAGAAAAGGGGCTCAGGCCCCTTTTCCTTTAACTGTAAAAAATAAAAATATGAAAATCAATATACTTTTTGTTTTGTTTGCAGTTGTGTGCTTCACCGCATGCGGCGACAAAACTTCGGATGCTGAAAAAGAAGCTGCCGTAGTCGAATTGCTCGAAGATATCGAGGAAGGAAAGAAATCCAAAGCTCCCGAAAATATCAAGGACTGTGACGACTTTCTGGACACCTTTGAAAACTGGACACTTGATTTGATCGCGCTCATGGAAAATCACGAGGGTGATCCTGTTGGACTAGCAACGGATACAGCATATACTAACACCATGCTAAAAGGTGTTGATTTTATGCAGCACTGGGCTACCATTAGCGTTTCTTGTGCCACAAATCCTAACTACGAGTCTCGAATGAAAGCCATTCAGGGAAATATGGAGAAAAGGCAGAAAGAACTTGGATTCAAGTAATTAAGTCATAAATCAAAATTATGAAAACGAAATACATACTACCCATATTCTTATTTTTTAGCACCCTATTAATTACGCCTTCCATGGCGCAGGGGTATGAATCTCCAAGCAGGGAGTTAGTGGAAACCTTACTGGAACAATTGGACGAATGTAAAAGAGAATTGACCGAAGCAGAAAATGGGATTAGTCTCATGGAAAAAAGCCCAGGGGAGTATACCTTGGCGACCTATTTGGCGACCAAAGACTTTATAAAAAAACTCAAGAATTGTATAAAATCGAGTAGAAGTCGGTTGGAGCGCATTAGGAAAGACTACCCAGGATGGTTTAATAGCCCTTCAGCCTTTAGTGATATCCGATTGAGTTGGCCGAAAATAAACTCCCCCAAGGAAATGGAAGAGGCCTTGGCTCGTATGCGTGTACTTATGGCGCAGGTAATCGCTCAATATGAAATATTGGAAGAGCCAGAAGACTGATTTAAAGCTGAATATTTTGTAAAATCCTTCGTAACCCGGAGGATTTTTTTTGATGGTAGCTAAATTATTTTTATTCTGAATGGAACACAAAGTGTTTCATTATCTAAAAAGAGATATCTTTAAAGGACTATAACGGCTTGTTTAAATCAATGCCCAAAACAACAGTATATTCCTTATGAGTTTCCTTAAAGCTGAATGGCGAAAATTGGCATTATTCAACTATGAAGTACCTCCAGAAATTTTGACGGCACATCTTCCCGTAGGAACAGAATTAGACCTATGGCAAGGAAAATGCTATGTAAGCGTTGTTGGTTTTTTATTTCAGAACACAAAGTTGTTAGGAATTAAAATTCCTTTTCATGTGAACTTTGAAGAGGTAAATCTCCGTTTTTATGTGAAACGAATCGTGAATGGTGAAACACGAAGAGGTGTTGTTTTTATTAAAGAAATCGTACCAAAATGGGCCTTAAGTTTTGTTGCCAATACAGTTTATAAAGAGCATTACGAAACTAGACCTATGAAGCATCAATGGACTCATAAGAATACCCTGTTAGCTGTGGAATACCAATGGAAATTGCCTGCAGCCTGGCAAAGTATCGCCATTAAGGCTACAAATACATTAGTCCCCATTGCTGAAGGTAGTGAGGCTGAGTTTATCACAGAACATTATTGGGGGTATGCGAGGGTTTCAGCAACCAAAACCAATGAATACGAAGTGACACACCCAAGATGGTTGCAATATCCAGTGAAAAGTGCAACCGCCGAGTTTGATTTTGAAACGAACTACGGAGCCGAATTTGCTTTTCTAAATGAAGTAGAGCCAGCCTCTGTTTTATTGGCTGAGGGATCTGAGATTACCGTCGAGTCTAAGTCTACACTATAACAGCAATAAAGATTGAAATTTACCCCTCATCAGGAAACTCAATGCTTTCGTAGGCTCCGGCATCTGGATTGGAAATACTTCGCAAGGTTCTATTCAAATCTAATATAGGAAGTATGCCATCTTTCCCAATGCCTTCAGCACCAGATTCTCCTCGTTTAATATTGAAATTATTCAAGGTTACGTCCTGGAAAACCGGGTCGGCATTAAAGACTGAATTGGTATACAAATCGGTATTACTGAAGTCATAGTTAGGAAGCCCAACAAAGTCACCGTTTGGATCCTCAAAAGCAATGAGACAATTGGTGAAATTAAAATTAAACAACAGCGATTCATTCGCCGATTGTGCAAATCCTAGTTCGCGTTGTTCACTTCCGTAGATAATACAATTGGTAAAATTGGCTTCTATCAAATCGGCTTCAGCCACTTGAGGAATAATATTGTCAATCTGCACGGTGGGGAAGGATCTAAAGCTGTTTGTCCAATAATTTCCAAAGGTAGAATGATTGAAATTATAAGTACCCCCCAAAGAGATTGCTAAAGAAGATTGGCCACTGTTATTAATCACCAAGTTTTCACCATATACATTACCATTTCTGGCTAAAAGGCCCACATTGGAGCTGTTGTAAATTTGCACATCATTCAAGCTAAGCGTCAGATTACCGTCGTTACTATCCATTAAAATACCGGCGATTGCATTTTTTATAGTGGTATTGGTAAAAGAGTGATTGGTACTACCTTCTCTTAACCAAATGGTGGCCCATTGTCCTGGTATATCAGCGAAGAATGGCTCCAAACGATCGCCTTCAAAAATAATTTCGTTTTCTAATAATACGGGATCGCTACTTGGAGCTCCGTTACATTCCATGGAGGCACCTTCTCCTACAATAATTCCGCTATTCTCATGAAAATGCACTCTTGCTCCTGCATTTACGACCAATGTTTCCCCAGAGGGTACCTCTGCAAAGCCATAAATAACATAAGGTTTTTCATTGGTAAACTTCAACTGGTCTTGATCCAGTATAAAACCTTCTACTAAGATTGGATTACCTATACTGTCCAAGCCAAGACTGATGGTTCCTACCATGCCTTCTGAATCTAAACTAGGAAAAAGGAAAATAGCATCCTGCACTAGGGTAACTAGTTCTACGTTTTGCTCATTGCCACCGGTATCAAATTTAATTTGATCGGTATATAAAAAGCTCATGTCGTCCGTCTGAGTGGTAATATCTATCGTAGTTTCAACAAAAATAAAGATGCTGTCTTTGGCTAAAATTTCTACATTTTCAAACACCTTTCCGGGCAAACCATCTACATTTAGGCGGTAGTTAGATGCTTCGCCGTCACCCAATTTAAGGGTTGGGATGTTGATATCATCATCGCTTCGGTTGTACACTTTAAGGTTGTAAGTGCTAGAACCAATATTGCTAAAGATGGTGTCTAAAAAGATGGTATCACGAGAAAATTCCAAGTTTCCTGTATTTGGGACGGTTTCAAAGTCGTTTCGGCAAGAACTCCATAAAACAACACCGCAAAGAATAACTAATCCGTATAAATACTTCATGCAAGTAAATTTTTTATAAAAATATAACTTTTTATGAAGCTAATTATTGTTGCAACGGCAAAGTTTAGGGAAATTCAGACCTCAAAGGTAGGCCGCTAATTATAAAATCGAATATTTTTCAATAAGTCGAGAGCCTTCTCAGTATCATTGTCATAGCAAAACAGAGATATTTCTATCGCTTTTTTGATGTTTTCTCTAAGTATTACTGCGGTGACTACTGGTTCTTTATCAAAACAAATTACATAATAACTTTTATAATTTGGCGTGAAACTTTCTCCATCTTTCAATAATGTCATACTCATGTCTTCGCAGATTTCACGGCACCCCGCTTCAATATCGTTAAGAAAGGTTTCGCTCTCATCCCGAAAATCAACAAGTTCCATATTGATTCCTAGCGCATCATTTTCGGCATCGTACATTTGATCCTCCATGTCAATGTCATCTTCAATCAGTTTTTGTTGGGTCTCGAAGGTCATTTGCGCGTCGGGCCATGTATACACGTGCTGGGCAAAACCAACAATCGGAAAGAATAAAAAGACTATAACCCAAAACTTATGATGCTGTAACATGGCTTGAAATTGATTATTTTTTAATTAGTATGGTAAAGTGGGCTGTGGTGGTGGCAATTAAGTATCCCTCCAAATACGTATCAGTTTAATTACGAACCACCACAAGATTCCTCGGCAAAGGAACTGCCTACTTTCTCTTTCTTTTAAGCTTTTTAGCTGCTTTGACAGCCTTCTTTTTATCCATTTTTATTTTCTGAAATGCCACCTCGTTGGCTTTGGCCTTTCTGCGCTTTTCAACGCGCTCTTTACGCTCATAATCATGGCGCGGAAATTCATAACCAAATGAATTGTTGGTTTCGGGTGCATCAGAATCATCTTCAGTAAAAGATAAGCCTCCTACCATGAAAACCATTTCGCCTAGCGCTTGAGCATCGGGATTCATTCCAAAATCTATAGTGTTTGAAATATTGGACATGACCACCTCTTTGGTTTCATACCCCAAGTAGCTAAATATTAAGGTTTGATTTGCTTCTGGATGAATACTATAATTTCCATCAAAATCGGTTTGTGTTCCTATAACGGTGCCTTTAACAATAACGTTAACACCAGGTAGGGGTAGGCTATTTTCATCGGTAATAGTTCCGCTGATGATGATGTTGGTCTGTTCATTTTCTTGCTCCTCAATTATTGTAGTTTCTACAGGAAGGAATTTCCCTTTTGTGCGGAATCCTTCTGGTTTTATTGTTTCGACGGCGGGGGAATTTAATCCGCAACCCAGGACTCCCTTAGTTAGACGTTCGGCAAGGGTCTCTTCTTTTGGTATTTTGGTTCCTTCGCTTTCTATTTCAATAATTTCTTCGAATTCAATTTCACCCTCAATGGTTTCTTCCGGCTCCACAATGATACCAACCAAACCGCCAAGTATATTAAGCTGTATGGCTTCTTCAAATACAATATCTAGTTGAGCGTGAGCAGTCCCTGTTTTGGATTTTTGAATCACCATGTTTGGTGCCGTGAAAGCAAGTGTGGAACCACTGGTGCATACAATGCGATACGATCCGTCAATTTTACTAAATACACTATCACCGGTTTCGTCAATAGTTATTTTCGCATTGGAAACTGGAACGCCCTGTTTGTTGGTCACAAATCCTGAAATAATCACTTGCGACTTGTCCATGAAATGACTCCCTATTCCTAAGGAAGTGAAGTGAGTTTCGACGAGTCTTGGCCCGCCTTGAGCTAGGGCATCTGAACCTCCCAATAAACCTAAGGGAAGCAATAGCGATGCTGCATAAGGCAATAGATTATTTCTTGATTTACGCTCTAGAGTAAGCTTTCGATTGAGCTGCGAAGTATTGAAACGGCCACATAGGTTTTTACCTTTCCCTATTTTTTTAATCAGTTCTTCATCCGACGATTTGGAAAAGTCGATTACTTCTTTGGTGCAGACACCGCAGAATTTTCCTTTTTCGGTCGGGGTCATTTGATCCCAATTTTCATGACAAGGTTCTGGAATTGTAATGGTGATGGCTTTTTTCATAACTGAATTGGATACGGGTTATTAGTTATCCAAAGCACTTAAAAATTGACCGTTATAAAAACCGCTATCGAGGGAACAGGTCGTTTTATTTAGTAAACGAGCCATTTAACGAAGTATTCGTTCCGAAAGGCGGAATGAACTTTTAAATAATATAGTAAGGAGAATCTAGGAGTTATTTGGCTACCACTTCAATTTTGAAGAGCTTGTCCCAGTTTTTACCCGTCACATATAGGATGTTTGGTTCTCCTTTATAGGCGATACCATTTAATACATCCAAAGTTTCATGTTGCGTCACTTGTGCCTGAAGCCCTTTCATGTCGATCACACCTTCTACAGCACCGTTGGCTGGGTTTACAATGGCTATAGCGTTTCTTTTCCATATGTTGGCATAGATTTTACCCTCAACCCATTCCAGTTCATTCACCTCGGGTATTTTGCTTGTATTGGTATAAATTTCTATATAACTTTCTTCAGCGAGGGTATTTGAATTCAGCGTCCAAATCTTTTCGGTACCATCACTCTTATAGATATTAGAGCCATCATTACAAAGTCCCCAGCCTTCTTTACTCGCTCCATAGACAAAGGATCCAGTTTTGTTGAAGGAATTTAGGTCGTAGATAAAACCGGTATTGCGTTGCCAAGTTAACTGGTAGATCTTGTCATTTAATACGGTGATGCCTTCAGCAAAATATTGGTCTTCCAGTTTTTGATTTTTTAGTACTTCTCCTGTCTCGTAGTTTGTTTTGCGTAAGGTCGATTTTGTAAGCTGTCCAGTACTTTCATAAAGCGTGTCATTTTCAAATTCCAAACCTTGGGTAAAAGCATCGATATCATGCGGATAAGATTCCAGCACCGTATAGCCATATAATTTGGGTGTTTGGGTGGCCGTAATGATAATTTCCTTAGAAACCGTATAATTGGAACCATCCGCTTTTATTTCAGCGGTCAAATTTCGTTTCCCCATTTTTTGATTGGTGAGCTGAATGTTTTTTTCTGAATTGTCTTCGGAAACTACTACACTTTGACCATCTAGCGTATAGCTAATACTTTCAATGGTTTTATTTTTTTTATTCTGAATAGATACTTGGAGGTTATCCGATGTTTTATACGACTTCTTAGCGTCCTTAATAGACACTGAAAAATAATCATTGTGGTTGTCAGACTCGTTTCCGCAGCTCACAAAAAAAGAGACTAACAGGGTAAGTACTAAGAGCTTGTAATTTCGCATGGCAATATTGAATTTTGAAGCAATATAATCAATAATAATTGAGCGATAAAATGCTTGTGAAAAGTTTAAAATGGCTGTATATTTGCATCGGCAAGTCCTACACAACTAGCTCCTGTTGAATCCCCCAGGGTGGGAACGCAGCAAGGGTAGACGGTCGTAGCAGTGTGATGTAGGTAGCTTGCCATTTTTTGTGCCCTAAAGTCAAGGGTTTCTCTTTCATTTCCCAGCATTATATTGAAAATTGCTCCGTCTTTCTACGAGCAAGTTGAGGTCGTAGCAGTGTGATGTAGGTAGCTTGCCATTTTTTGTGCCCTAAAGTCAAGGGTTTCTCTTTCATTCCCCAGCATTATATTGAAAATTGCTCCGTCTTTCTACGAGCAAGTTGAGGTCGTAGCAGTGTGATGTAGGTAGCTTGCCATTTTTTGTACCCTAAAGTCAAGGGTTTCTCTTTCATTTCCCAGCATTATATTGAAAATTGCTCCGTCTTTCTACGAGCAAGTTGAGGTCGTAGCAGTGTGATGTAGGTAGCTTGCCATTTTTTGTACCCTAAAGTCAAGGGTTACTCTTCCATTTCCCAGCATTATATTGAAAATTGCTCCGTCTTTCTATGAGCAAGTTGAGGTCGTAGCAGTGTGCACTTCGACCCTTCGACAGGCTCAGGACAGGCAAGCTCAGTGACCGACTTCGGTAGCTTGCCATTTTTTGTACCCGAAAGTCAAGGGTTTCTCTTCCATTTCCCAGCATTATATTG
>Ga0256847_1000097_pt1 | contig 59782 bp, 50 predicted proteins | sample TeddybearmetaG_FD_189099 | JGI IMG/M metagenome (GOLD analysis project Ga0256847, IMG submission 189099) | Hydrothermal vent microbial communities from East Pacific Rise, Pacific Ocean - Teddybear | ecosystem: Environmental > Aquatic > Marine > Hydrothermal vents | place: Pacific Ocean: East... | reverse complement strand
TGCGGTTCCTATGCCAGGGGTTAACGCTGACGTGGAACCATTAAGCCTTGCCAGGATTGCGGCCAACGCGGGTAGAACAGGTGGTCCTTTGTTAGGACGTGCTTCGTTAAATGCGAAGGGAGCTGGCCCAGGGTTTGCTGTAAATATAGCAGAGGTAGAGGTAGATAAAGAGACGGGTAAGACAGACGTGATTGGTTTTACCGCAATTCAGGATGCGGGTAAGGCAATTCATCCCGCTTATGTGGAGGGTCAATTGCAGGGTGGCGCCGCTCAAGGTATTGGTTGGGCGCTGAATGAGGAATATATTTATGATGATCTTGGCGTTCTGCAAAATGCAGGTTTTCTGGATTATCGTATTCCTGTAGCGTCGGATCTTCCGAAAATTGATACATATATAGTCGAGGTACCTAACACCGCGCACCCCTATGGAGTGAGAGGTGTCGGTGAAACACCGATAGTTGCTCCGCTGGCAGCCGTGGCAAATGCCGTGCGCGATGCGATAGGGCTCAGAATTTCTGATCTCCCACTGTCACCCTCAAAGGTGCTTGCAGCGATAGATGATTAGGTACGGTTGATGGCAAAGGTGTTTTTTCCGGATTATTTGCAGGCCTACTGCAACAATCACCGGCAGCTGGAAATACCAGCTTCTACCTATCGTGAACTTGTACAATTGTTGGATGACAGGTTTCCGGGAATAGGGCCGGTGCTAATGGAGCGGGTTGCTGTAGCCATTGATGGCCATATTTGCCATGAACCATACCTGGAAAAAATAGCAGCTAACTCCGAAGTATATTTTTTACATCCTATTGCTGCCGGTTAACCGGCAGCGTTTAGGTCCAATCCAGTGATAGCTGCGAGTTCAGTTAATGCCTGGTGTTCATTGAGAACTTTTATGGTTTGCATGCCGAGGGCTTTGGCAGGTTTCAGGTTGATTCCAAGGTCATCTAGAAATACTGCCTGTGCGGGTTCGATACCCAGTCGCGTGCAGGCCAGTTGATAAAAAGCAGGGTCTGGTTTTCTTATTCCTTCCTTACTTGATTCCACGACCAGATCGAAGAGAGCCATAACTTTTTTAACTGCAGCCGCCTTCTGTTCTGAGCCGGCCATTCCGGGCCCCTTTCCCGTACGTACATTGTTGGTCAGGCAGGCGACCTGATAACGTGAGGCACATCTCTTTAATGCCTTTATCATTACAGGACGTAAATCCCCGCTTAACAAAGCGAGTACGTCGCTTCCGGGAATGGCGTGGCCTGCAGCAGCAGATTCGCGCTCAAAAGCAGTATTGAAAGCCTGTGCGTCAATTTTACTGGATTCAAACTGGGCCCATGCATTTGACTTTGGATTAACAGCATTGATGCCGCGAATAAAATTTTCCGGTATTCCATTTTCATTTTCAAAACGATTGAACGCATCAAACGGGCTTGTGGTTAATACGCCGCCAAAATCCCATAACACTGCTTTCAACATACCTGCTCCAAATAATTATTGCTTACCAGAAGGCTACATTCTGTAGTGGGCTATGGGCTACAATCAAGGCTTCGTTGTAATATTTAACGCTGGTGTGATGGAGAAAAAATTGGATATTGAGGGCGGAGTGGCAATTATTACGGGATCATCTTCGGGAGTGGGAGCTGCATGTGCACGTCAATTTGCCGAACGTGGATGTAATGTTGTAATTAACTACGCGCATAACGAGAGCGGTGCGCAGGAAACAGAAGCTGCATGTCTGGCCTTCAACGTTGAGACTCTAATAGTTAAAGCGGATGTTTCTGACGATGCCGACTGTTGTGCAATGGTAGAAGCAGCGCAGAAAAAATGGGGCAGAATAGATGCTCTGGTTAACAATGCGGGAACCACAAAATTTTGTGCTCATGATCAGCTGGATGGCTTGAGTAAACAGGATTTTCTGGACATATATTCTGTAAATACTGTAGGTGCCTTTCAGATGGTGCGAGCTGTAGCACCGACAATGCAGCTGGCAGGGAAGGGTAGTGTGGTTAATGTGGCATCCATTGCGGCGATAACCGGGGTTGGAAGTTCAATAGCCTATGCTGCAAGTAAAGGCGCGCTCATTACCATGACCTTATCTCTTGCACGTGCTCTTGGGCCTTCAATACGGGTTAATGCTGTCTGCCCCGGTTTTATTCAGGGTGAATGGCTGGAAAAAGGGCTGGGTGTTGACGCCTATAAAAAAATGAAAAGCGGTATTGAAAAGGCTGCGCCACTTGGAGCAACTGCCACTGCCGACAGTGTTAGTGAAGCCATACTGTATTTTACCTGCGGCGCAAGCATCATCACGGGTGAAACCTTGATACTTGATGGGGGTTTACATTTAAGTGGCGCGCCGCTTACACGGCGCTAGGCATTCAGGAGGGCAATAAAAATTTGCTGGACCAAAAATAATAAAGCACTTGACTTAGAAATAAGTGAAATTGAATGACAAGCAATTGAGCGAATAGCGCCGAGTAGCTTGACATCCACTGGCGGTTTGTTAATCCTTCACTCACCTGTGGGGCAGGTTATAAAAATTAAAAATGTTGCAGTACTTTCGGCACATGCCGCAAGGCTGCTTGAATCTAGACCATAAAAAATATCCAGTAGGGAAAAGCATGAAAATATTTCACAATCGCAGGATTGTCGCGCCGTTGCTTATCGCAGCGAGCCTGATGTTTGGTTGGGTTACCAGCGTAAATGGCACAACAATCAATGACGTTTTTAAAGTAACCGAGCGTTTGAATGTTCAGGCTAAAAGTTCGCAAGCCCGAATTGATACGCTTACGGAAGAAACAAGGGCACTTCTTAGCGAATACAAAACGGTTCTTAAAGAGATCGAAGGCTTGCGTGTTTATAACCGCCAGTTGGAGCGCCAAATAGGAAACCAGGAAAAAGAAATGGCCCAGATCGGGGAATCCCTGGATCAGGTGACCGTTATCGAGCGGCAGATTACCCCGCTAATGCTGAGAATGGTGGACGGTCTTGAGCAGTTTATTTCTCTGGACATTCCCTTTTTACTGGATGAGCGACAAGATCGTGTAGACCTGCTTCGCCAGACACTTGAACGGGCAGACGTATTACCTTCAGAGAAGTTCAGCGCAGTTTTCCGCGCTTTCCAGATAGAAAACGATTATGGCCGAACGATGATTGCCTACACCGACAAAATAGATGTTGGTGGCTCAGAACGAATAGTCGATGTTTTTAAGCTGGGTCGTGTTTCTCTAGTTTATCAAAGCTCCGACGGCGAACAAAGCGGAGCCTGGGATTCCAGCCAGAACAAATGGGTTGAGCTGGATGACAGCTACACCACTCCGGTACGAAATGCCATTCGAATGGCGCGTAAACAATTATCTGTAGATCTACTGACATTGCCAATTCAGGCTCCAGGAGCGGCAGAATGAGGTTACTGGAAATGAGAAAGATAATAGCAATATTGAGTGTCTCGCTGATTTCAGCAGGTTTTGCCTTCGGACTTGCTGCAGAAGAAGCCGTTGGTAATGCAAATGAAGAAACCGGGCTGGAAGTCACTAAGGTCGATACGCTCGGCGAGTTACTTAAACTGGTGGAGCAGCGAAAGGTTGTCGAATCAAAAGAACACACCGCAAGAATTGCTGCGTTTCAGGCAGATAAAGCCCGACAGGCGCAGGATTTAAAAAATGCGCAGGCTGAGCGTCTGCGAGAAGAACAGCGCAGTGACCGACTGGAAACCCAGTTCGAAGAAAACGAGCGGCTGATAGAACAATTGCAAGCACAACTGGATACACGCCTGGGATCACTACGTGAATTGTTTGGTGTCTTGCAGCAAGTTGCCGGAGATACACGCGGAAACTTTCAAACCTCTATTATCAGCGCGCAGTACCCTAACCGGGGTGACTGGCTAGGCGAGCTGGCTGCAAAAATGGGTACCGCCAGCCAACTGGCAACCATTGACGAGATAGAGCAGTTATGGTTTGAACTACAGAGAGAAATGACAGAGTCTGGCAAGGTGGTACGCTTTAATACGACTCTAAACCTTGCTGATGGAACCACTGAAACCCGGGAAGTAGTACGTGTAGGAGCTTTCGGGATTGTTTCTGACGGGGCGTACCTAAACTATGAAGCATCCATAGGTGCTCTGACCGAATTGGGTAGACAGCCTCCTTCCAGATTCACCAATACCGTTGCTGATCTTACAGATGCTTCTGCTTCCGACGGATTGATTCCATTTGCAGTTGACCCGACACGCGGCTCTTTGCTTCGTCTTCTGATTCAGGCTGCAACCGTGGGTGAACGTGTTGGTTCTCCCTTCGGTGGTATTGCCAGCGGTGAGTGTTACTTGCCATTTTGTGATGGCCAGGGTGGAGAGGTTGGTTCGGTAATCATTATGCTGGGTATCTTTGGTATTTTGTTATCTATAGAGCGACTGTTTTCGTTGGGTCTTACCGGTAGCCGCGTTAACGCCCAGAAGACTTCTGATGCCGCCAATGATGATAATCCCCTGGGCCGTGTGCTTACTGTCTATGAAGACAACAAAGACGTGGATGTTGAGACACTGGAACTGAAGTTGGGTGAGGCGGTGCTCGGCGAGATGCCGGGCCTAACGCGCTTTATTACCATAATTCAGGTGATATCGGTAGTGTCACCGCTACTGGGACTGCTCGGTACCGTTATCGGTATGATCAATACCTTCCAGGCAATAACCCTGTTTGGTACGGGTGATCCACAAACCATGGCAGGTGGTATTTCTACGGCATTAATGACCACCGTACTCGGCTTGTGTGCTGCAATACCAACAGTGTTGTTGCACTCCATTGTTAGCACCAAGAGTAAGTCCATCATTCACGTTCTTGAAGAACAGAGTGCAGGTATTGTTGCGGATCAGGCTGAAAAAGCTGGTCAGGCTCTAGGGTAAACGCCATGTTTCACGATCTATATATCGCGATATCGGCATTTATGGATCAGGGTGGCGATGTGTTGTACCTCATCGCTACTCTGGCCTTTGTAATGTGGACGCTGATTATCGAACGCGCCTGGTATTTCCAGGTAGAGCACAAAAGTGTGATCGCCGATGCAACTGAGGTATGGGAATCGCGTCCGGAACGTACTTCCTGGAGTGCACATATGATTCGCGAAGGGCTTGTTTCCGAGTCCGCAGAACGTATTACCGGTGCACTTCCTTTCATACTTGCCTGTGTTGCTTTGGCACCCTTGCTTGGGCTGTTGGGCACAGTTACGGGAATGATCAGCGTATTTGACGCCATGGCCACACAGGGTGGTAATGCACGCTCTATGGCGGCTGGTGTATCAATGGCTACCATTCCAACGATGGCTGGAATGGTAACTGCACTTTCCGGTGTGTTGGGGAGTACTTTTCTCAAGAGCAAAATTAATTTTGAAATTGAGTTGCTGCAAGATCACCTAACTATGGACCACTAAAAGACGAGGAACTAGAGATGCGAAGAAGTGCGACTCGTTTTTCAGGAAACGATGATAAAGAAGACATCAATTTGACGCCAATGCTGGATGTGGTGTTTATCATGCTTATCTTCTTTATCGTTACTGCCACTTTTATTAAGCAGGCAGGCATTGATGTTACTAAACCCATAGCAGTTACTGCTCAGAAAAAGCCAACGGTTAGCGTATTGGTTGCTATCAGTGAGAAAGGTGAAATCTGGATAGACAAAAAGCGTGTGGACGACAGTGCGGTGCGCGCAAATATAGAGCGCATTCATGCGGAAAATCCCAAAGGTAGTATGGTAATTCAGGCAGACCGGGCTGCGCGTGCAGAGAAATTGCTTATCGTTTTGTCAGCAGCGAGAGCTGCAGGCTTGACCGACGTTTCTGTTGGTACGGAATTCTGAGGAGTTGTTGATAATATGTTAGCGAGATATGGCGTAGCAGTATCCGCGGGTGTGGTCATTACCGCAGTGCTGTTTTATATAATGCAAGCCTTGATATTGAACGATAATATGTCACTGGACGAGGGTAAAAAACGTCGTCTGGCCGATTTTATCCAGGTGCAGGATGACATTAACGTTGAAACAAAAATCCGTAAACCCAAGCCGCCACCACCACCTGATGAGCCTCCACCAGATCAGCCCAAGCCAACCTTCGATTCGTCGGATGTATCTCAGGGCATTGATATTGGTGCTGTTAGTGTAAACGTGGATCTAAATATAGGTGGAACCGGTGGCTTTTCATCAGATGGTGAATATCTGCCTATTGTAAAGGTAGCGCCACAATATCCCCGTCGAGCCCAGACCCGTGGTCTAGAAGGTTATGTATTGCTGGAGTTCACCGTAACTAAAACAGGCGCAGTGGTAGACCCGGTTGTTATTGAATCAAAACCACCGGGAATATTTGACCGGGCTGCAATGAAAGCAGCGGTGAAATTCAAGTACAAGCCAAAAGTAGTAAATGGCGAACCAGTAGATGTAGCAGGCGTTAGAAATCTAATCAAATTCGAGCTTGCCGACTAGGTCGAGCACGCACTGGAATAGAATTGACAGGTATAGATATGCTGAAAAAAATAGTGGGTATCGTAATAGTTTCATTATGTGTGATGGTAATTCCAGACGTTTTTACGAAGGATTCCGGGAATGCATATGCAGCTAGAGGTGACGATGCACCATCGCAAAAACCAAAGAAAACCCGACGCGTACCGACAATGAGTGAAAGGGTTTATAAAAAACTGGGTGAAGCTAATGAAGCCCTGGAGCTGAAGGACTTTGCACTGGCGCTCGAAATTACCACTGACGTTCTGAACAGCCGAAGAACCAACGAGAATGAAAAAGGACAGATTCATAACATTCGCGGATTCATACATTTCACCATGGAACATTATGGAGATGCCATCCGGGAATATGAAATAGTAGTTTCCCAGGGCGAAAAGATTCCCGAAGGCCTGGAAACAACCACTCTGTATACACTGGCGCAGTTGAATTTTGTGGAAGGCCACCATGAAAAAGCATTGTACTATATGGAAACCTGGATTAGTAAAGCTCTGAACCCAGGTGCCGACCCCTATATATTTATGGGTCAGGTCTACTACGAAATGAAGAATTTTCCTAAAGCCGTTACCCAGATTGAAAAAGGCATCTCTGTAGCGCGGGAGCGTGGACAGACTGTGCGAGAAAACTGGTGGCAGCTTCTACAATATTTGTATTACGAACAGGAAAATTTTCCAAAGGTTCTGGAAATTTTGGAGATATTGGTTACCGATTTTCCGAAACGCGCCTACTGGATTCAGTACGCAGGTATTCTGGGCCAGCAGGGTTTTGAAAAAGAACAGATGTCTGCTATGGAATCTGCGCATGTTCTGAACTTTTTTGACAAAGAACAGGACTGCCTTAACTTTACCGGGCTACTTATGCAGGAAGAAGTTCCATGGCGTGCGGCACATTACCTGAACCAGTGTGTTGAGAGTGGGCAGGTGGAGAAGAGCTCCAAAAATATGCAGTTTCTTGGTCAGGCCTGGCAGATGGCTGCCGAAACCGCCAAGGCAATTGATGCCTACGAAATTGCAGCACAGAAGGCCGACGATGGTAAAATTTATGATCGTCTGTCAGCGGTGTATCTGGACGATGACCAGAACAAGAAATGTATAGAGTCCGCTGAGCATGCCATTGACAAGGGTGGCCTGAAGCGCATTCAAAGCACCTATATCGTACTTGGTATGTGCCAGTTTAATATTGATCGATTAACTGCAGCCCGAAAATCTTTTTCACAATGCCGTAAAGTTGCGCAGCGTGATAAAGACAAAACCAGCCGCATTAGCTGTGGGCAGTGGATTACATACATAGACAAAGAAAAAATTCGCAGAGATGCACTAGCTGCTGACGGGTAGTCCGTACTTGTTTACTGGAATAGTTCAAGGTCTGTGTAAGATTGTAAAACTGGAGCGGAGTAAAAACCTGCTCCAGTTTTGTTTAGATATGCCCGATCTGGTTGAAGGCTTGACCCAAGGTGCTTCCGTTGCTGTAAATGGGGTTTGTTTAACAGTTGTACATGTTTCCGGCACTTTGGTTAATTTCGATGTGATACAGGAGACACTCAATTTAACCAACCTGCACCTGGTTGGTGAAGGAGCACGGGTTAACGTTGAGCGCTCGTTTAAATATGGTGATGAGGTGGGTGGGCATATACTCTCTGGCCATATAATTTGCTGCGTTGAAGTGAAAAATATTGTTCAGGACAGCAACCTTCGGGATATCACATTTTCCGTAGATCGGCAATATTTGGCGTACTTAATGCATAAGGGCTTTGTTGCACTCGATGGTGCAAGTTTAACCATTTCCAATGTTAATCAAGAGTACTCCGAATTTTCTGTCAGCCTTATTCCAGAAACTATTTCTCGCACTACCCTGGGTTTCAGTGGGCTTGCTGCAGGGGATAAAATTAACCTGGAAATTGATTCACGCACCCAAAGCATCGTTGATACGGTTAGACAAATGTTGCATGACCCGGAACTAATTAAAAACCTTACTTAAGGTAGGTCAACCTTGGTTGAGGAAAGTCAGGCCTGGTTGGGCGTTTTGTTTCTATGCATGTGACGCAGATTTCCAATTACCGATTGGAGCGCGCGGTCGAAAACCTGAGACTCATCAAGGATAACCAGTCGTTTTGCTTCTAGCAATATAGCCAACGCAATGCGGCTTTTTTCTGATATTTTCATGCCGCGCTGATTCACAAAGATGTACTTGCCACCGGGTTCAATAATTGTTGTTAATTTTAGACGGTTCTGTTCATCCAGAAACTCAACCCAGCTTCCCTCTCTTAGCCTGGCAATTTTATCCTTTGATGCGGTGCTTACCTGGTTAAGTTCCTGCTCGTCACTTTCCTGCTCGATATTCTCCGAGGTCAGCAATATTTCTTCCATACGAGGTACTTCAGGAAAATCTTCCAATTCGCCACTCTCTAAAAACACCCGATCATTGGAGGAAATTTCCTGAATGATCTTCTTGATTGCCGAGATACGCTTGCTGACTTCTGAGTCGCTTGCAACTACACATCGAATACCGGTGGCCAGATTGGTACATAAGTCTTCAACGAGACGATCCCTTCTGTCCATGTCAGAATGAGTTTCAAGGGGTTGTACGCTCCACAGTAGCTCGTCAAGCGCTCTCACCATATTTTGCCAGGCATTACTTTGTTCGCGCTCGTTGATCCATGTGTATACCAGGGCCCGGCTCCATACCTCACTGACAAATTTACCTACTTCCGGAGGCAGTCTTAAACCACTTGCTTTCTGGTTAATCAGTTTTTGTACTGTTAGTTTTGCTTCGGATGTAAGTGCTTTGCCCGTCTCTGCCTCTTTGACACGAGTTTCGAGAATCTCGGTTCTAGAATTAGCCGTTTTTACAAAGTCACCAAGTTCTGTCACAAGGTCTTCGATCACTGATATGTCGTCGCTAAACTCGTCTAACACTCCAAGGACAGTGCTCTCTATTTTAGTATACAGGGCGTCGCGCTTTAATTGTTTTGCGCTAGACCAACCGATTCCTGCGCTTGACAGCTGGTTTAATAACTGTCTCGCAGGGTGACTGGTTTTAGTGAAAAAGGATTTGTCCATTATCGCTATTTTCACAAATGGTATCTGTAATCGAGAGATAAGCGCTTTCATGGGGATTGCGAGATTGCGGTCGTTTAAAATGCAATCAAACAACATCCCGAGCAGGTTAATTGTATCGTCATCTGCAGCCGCCACCTGTTTGCTTGGTTCTCCAGCGATTGCCTGAATTTTCTGAATCATGCTGTGCAGGTTTGCCGGGCGTGCTATCTGGTTCAGATCTATAGGACCGGAGCGTTGTTCAGCCTGAACCTGGCTGAGTGTACTTAGCAGTTGTGTGGTGGATGCGGTGTCAATACTCATTGGCTCGGAAGCCGAAGCAGCTGGAGAGGCAACAGGCGATGCTGGACCGCTTTTCTCGCTGGGGCTGGTGCCGGTTAAAAGGGATTGCAACATTGCAAAACCTTGTACGGCATCGGCACTGATGGCGACCATATTACTATCGCTCTGAGTGATGCTGGGGACCATTTGATCTAGTGACCCCTGTCGTATAGTCCTCTGCTCGTTAGTATTGAGTCGCTGATTGGCTGGGGCGCGATGATGGTTGGTGCTGTGGACAGTAGAGGATTTGAGCTCAGGCAGGATACCGGCTTCAATCATAAGGTTGTTGGCATTTCCGTAGCAAACTTCCAGTTTTTCCATCACAAATTGCTCGAACAACTTGAGTATGTAAATAAATACCTTGAATTTAACGTCAAGACAGTCGCACGCAACTATGAAAGCACGCCCCAGGTTTTGTGGCCCAAGTGGATTGAGGTTTTCTGTGATGGAAACATCTGTACATAACGAGTCGATTCGTCGGGTAAGCTGCATGATGGGTAGTGAGTATAAGCTGGTTATCTTTGAGCACATCCCGTTCAGGGCGACTGTAATCTCCAGTTCCTCATTTTCTACCAAAGAGATGTTGTCAAGAAAATCATCCATGTCCATATCTTCTGGTCTTGAACTACCACCTTTCTTACTATCAAAAAGCGTGTCGAAGGACATTGAAAATGAGTCAGTGAAATCCTCTATTATTTGCGCGCGGCAAAGCCTGAACTGTCGCATTGATTCGAAATACAAAACCTGTCCGTCTTCGTTGTCGGAACGGTCTGCCATCTCGAAAAGGGCATCATCAGTGTGATCAAACAGTTGGGCCAAAAGCCTGGCAAGTTCGGTTTTGGAATTTTTTCGCACCGACTCCAGAATTTGCGGTAGTTTTACCGCAACTGCTTCCGGTTTTTTTGCTTTGTTGTCCCACTGAATTATGTTGGGGTTTTGTGCCACATTTGGCTCCGCCACAAGGTCACATTATTTAAGCAAAATCGCCGCCCTATGTATGAGGTATACCGCACACTTGGCACAGGGTTTATTCTGGCTAGATAAGCTAGCGAGCGCTGGCTTTTACGTGGTATTCACGCCAGTCGAGGATGTCAGTAGTTGCGCCGGTTTTTAGTTGTACGCCGACGTACCAAATTTCGCTGCCATCTTCTTTGAATCGGCCGGAGGCACGACTCCAGCGTACTTCGCCAGCCAGAAAAAATTTACCAGGACGGCTTTTGATATCAATCCAGAGATCCAGCAGAGTACCAGCGGGAACGGATTGAATGGTTTCGAACTGAATTCCTCCCACAGAGAGGTTTACTGAGTGACACGCAAGTGTCGTGCCTACAAGCTCTGGCTCCGAGGATGAGAGGACAACTTGTACAAACAGGCGATCGTCGCTTTCCAAACGCAATTGCATGCGTTTGTCATTTTTTTTCCGGTCGGTGATATCCTGACGAAGAATTCGTGTTCGTGCCGAACTAAGCTCTACCACATTATCGAATTTGTTCATAATCTCTCTGCTGTATTGCCACGAAGCCGTAAAATATTTACGAGTTCTACTGTATATATTGAGATGCGAAATTCATGCCACTCCGTAATATAAGATTAATACATTTAAATAACAATAAGATATATTGTTATTAGATAATTGACATTAATTGGTGTTTGTTGTTTCCCGGTCACGAAAGGTTTGAATGTGACCTATTTTTTCACTTCGTGCTAACATAACATCCAGTGTCATTTCAGCAATCCTTCTATACGCGACTAAACGCCGCCATAAAACAGAACAATTCTCTGCTGTGTGTGGGGCTTGACCCTAATCCAGATTTGTTTTGCGACGATATTGCCGCTTCTTCCAAGCCATTATATGATTTTTGTACAGCAATAATTGATTCAACAGCAGATTTAGTGTGTGCCTACAAACCCCAAATAGCATATTTTAGTGCGGTGGGTTCAGAGTCTGAACTGGAGAGGGTGATTCAGTATATACACGAGCATTATCCTGCAATCCCCGTAATTCTTGATGCAAAACGAGGAGATATCGGCTCTACCGCGCAGCTGTACGCAAAAGAAGTGTTTATACGGTATGCGGCAGACGCTGTAACGGTAAACCCTTACCTGGGCAAAGAAAGTATTCAACCTTATCTCGATTATCCAGGTAAAGGGACCGTAATTCTTTGCAGAACCAGCAATCCGGACAGCGGCTGGCTTCAAACGTCTCCAGCGAAAGATCCAGCCTATTTGAAAATAGCCCGGGCAGCACTTGAGTGGAAGAAAACAGCGGATGTCTTGTTGGTCGCGGGCGCGACGTATCCCGAGGAAATTCTGGCAATTCGTAAAGTAGCACCAGGCGTACCCTTATTGATTCCTGGGGTGGGCGCTCAGGGAGGCGATCTTGAAAAGGTGATGAAAGCAGGTTTGGAGGTAGATAAGGGCTTGATTATTAATGCATCACGTTCCATTTTATATGCCTCAACGGAAGCTGACTTTGCCTCTGCTGCACGGCTTGCAGCATGTAAGCTGAGGGACGAGATCAACGAGTACAGGGTAATTCCTGGCCTTGGGGCCTGAGATATTCTGACAATACTATTAAGATAGCCTTGTAACTATTTGATAAATAAGTCTATTTTATATCCTTACAATCCTAATACCAAATAACTCAGTATGTTTTCAAAAACCCTTTAGAATTAGCGTTCGATTAGCAGTGTGCTTCCGGGATAGAACCCTCTGTTAAACAGAATCTGCAGAATTTTCTTTTAATTCCTGCAGAAGAACATTTGTGCCAGCCCGGAGGTAAGTTTTGATTCCCGAATCCATTATGCATGGATATTTCAAGCTCGGTTCAGAGCGAGAAGTGCGTGTGGATGTCCTCTGCCGTCTTATTAGCACTGATGCCGACTTACTGTCATTTTGGGCAAATACCCTGCAATGTTCGGTTGAATCCGTTGAACTCGAAAATGCGTTGGGAAGAATCGAGTTCCGTACACTTCGCAGAACGATTCTGAGCCATCTGTTGTCTATTCAAAGTTCATCGATGCAGAAGTCTGAACTGGAATGGCGGCACCATTTGCAACTGTCCCTAATCGCGCAAGGACTCTTTGATAGAAACAGCAACTTTTCCGATGGGGACCTCCAAAGGCCTTCCCGATCAATTCAATCCAGAATACTGATGGCTCTTGCGGGGTATGAACAAAAAGCGGATGTCGAACTGCAAGAGCTATTCGAATTTCGTTATGTCGACCCGGTACAGCTGGTTGATGCAAGCCCCCAGTTGTGTGCCTATGTATGTGTATCTCAGGGCACCATTGAAGATTCTGCGCGTATAGCAGAAATGTTGTTTGATGTTAACGAACAGCAATATACAGACCTGTGCAGTAGGGCGGAAACGCAATGTGACGAGGTTATTCAAGCGCTTGATTTGATCCAAAGCCTTCCTGAACGTTGGCAGGATGCTTTAGGTAGAGCCGTTCAGTTGGGATTGTATTCCGAAACCCTTGCACGGCAGGGCAACATAGTTGAACTGCATCAGGCATACCAGCGGGTTTGTGCCGGTCTGTTTCGACTGGTGCCTGAGAGTTTTATCCTGGATGTAGATAAGCAGATACTCCAGGGTGTTAATTTTACCGATATAAAAATATCTGTGGAGTCTTCGCCAAGCATGCTGGCACGCTGCGCTCGTGACAAAGAAGATTTCTCCGAAGAGGATGAGGCACAAAGTTGTGTTATCGACCGCCAAATTATGCGGCGTTTATCCGTTGGTCGAGTGAGAATTATGCCGCTGCAGGATGTAGGTGACCTGGTAGGCATAATCATTTTTCCGGATGACGTTACGCTTACTGATCAACTATTAGCGGAACGTCGTGAAAGTGTCGCCGAATTTTCGTTTTGGATAAACAGGCAGCACTATGAAAAGACCAGGCGGCTCAGCGGTATGGAGAATTACCGGGCCCGTCATGAAAAACAATTACGCGAAATAGTTCATGAAGTTAATAACCCACTTAGCATAATTAACAATTACCTGCATATTCTTGAGTTGAAACTGGAAGGGGAGTCAGGGGCAAAGGATCAATTAGAGCTTATTGGTGAAGAAATTCGCAGGACTTCAACCATTATCAGAAGGGTTACCCAGGTACCCCGACTCCAGGATGAAGATACCGTTGTAGATCCAATGCGTGACTCCACAACTTTCTCATTGAATGAAGCAGTGTTCAAAGTTGCGGAATTGTCGAGAGGGTATGCCAGTGATACAGGCATCAACATCGACATGCTGGCGCCGGGTGCAGAACTGTTTTTGCATAGTAACCCCGACAAACTGACACAAATGTTAATAAACCTGTCCAAAAATGCGGTCGAGGCCATGCGCGAAGGAAGGCAGGGTGATCAATTAGTGTTTGAAATACATGACGGGATATATAGAAACGGGTTGCAAGGTGTAGAAATTGTTGTGCGCGATAATGGTCCCGGAATTTCCAAACAGGTTTTGGCGACCCTGCATGAAGCAAAGAATTTTACTCGAGGTTCGGGTCTAGGGCTGCATATTACCTTTAATTTATTGCAGAGTTTAGGTGGTGCCATGGACGTTCGCACTAGCACCAACGGTACGGCATTTTCCATGTTTCTGCCAAAAAAACCAACTGAACCCTAGTCTGATACCAGTTTGGTATGCAGCGGTGCCCTCACCGGTGTTAGCTCGCGTCTTTTATCATGTTACGCGCAATAAGAGTTTGCTGTATCTGGCTGGTACCTTCATAAATTCTGAAAAGCCGCACGTCCCGGTAAAACCTTTCGATACCGTATTCCTCCATGTATCCAGCCCCGCCGTGAATCTGAACGGCACGATCAGCCACACGCCCCACCATTTCGGTGGAGAAGAGTTTGCAGCATGAGGCCAGTGTCGTGACTCTTTCACCCTCATCCCGTCTTTTTGCAGCATCAAGAACCATACAGCGTGCAGCGTAACTTTCAGTTTTACTGTCAGCCAGCATCGCCTGAATGAGTTGGAATTCGGCAATGGCCTGGCCGAATTGTTTTCTCTCCATAGCATAGTTCAGGCTGTCTCTTATAAGACGATCTGCGCAACCTACCGACAATGCACTAATGTGCAGCCGACCTCGATCCAGAGTTTTCATCGCCGTAAGAAAACCTTTGTTGAGCATCTCGATGCCTCCAAGAATCGCAGATTCGGGCACCCTGCAATCGGTAAAAATAACGTCGCATACATGTGCGCCCTGTTGCCCCATTTTTTTCACAGGTGGACCCAGGTCAATTCCAGGAGTGTCTGCATCCACAAGAAAAGCAGAGACACCTCGAGCCCCTTTCAAGTTGGAATCCGTACGTGCAAATACGGTAAACAATTGCGCACTTGGGGCATTTGTTATGATTCTTTTGGTCCCTTTGAGTATAAACCCCTGCTCAGTTTGAACGGCGCTGGTGGTTAGCGATCCAGCGTCTGAACCAGCTTCAGGCTCTGTTAGCGCGAAAGCACCTACTATTTCGCCGCTCGCCATTTTTGGAAGATAGTGTTGTTTCTGAGCTTCCGTCCCGTCCATGACGAGGCCCTGGGATCCGATGCCATTGTTGGTACCGATTACAGAGCGAAAAACCGGTGATGTTTCTCCCAGTTGCATAACCACCAGACATTCTTCAACGGTATTTAGTCCAAGCCCACCATAAGCTTCCGGTATGGTCATGCCGAACATACCCATTTCTTTCATTTCATCAATTATTTCCGTTGGAATTCTATCCTCTCTTGCTACCTGCGCCTCAAGTGGAACCAGGCGCTTTTGAACAAAGCGTTGTACGGTGTCTATCAGTTGGGACAGCGTGACTGCATCAAGAGCCATGAGATTTTCACTTATTGTGCAAGGAGGGCTACAAGTGTAATGGCTGTACATATACACTGCCAGCCATCGAAGCGGAACAGCAGCTTTGAGCCCTTTATTATTCAGCACCAGTTTTGAGGAAAGACAGAATGAGTAGTACGCGGACACCATTTAATTGGCAGGATCCACTGCAACTGGATGAGTTGCTCACAGAAGATGAGCGTCTGATTCAAAAAACTGCAGCGGAGTATGCCCAGAATAAGTTACTGCCCCGTGTTATTGAAGCCACTCGGAAGGAACATTTTCATCGCGAAATTATGACGGAGTGTGGCGAGCTGGGTATGCTAGGTGCCACGTTGCCGGAAAAATACGGCTGTTCCGGTGTGAGTTACGTAGCTTACGGTCTGATGGCCCGGGAGATAGAGAGGGTAGACTCAGGCTACCGTTCTGCCATGAGTGTGCAATCCTCTCTGGTTATGCATCCAATTTATGCCTATGGCAGTGAGGCGCAGCGAGAGAAATACCTGCCTAAACTGGCAACAGGCGAGTGGGTGGGTTGTTTTGGTCTTACCGAACCCAACCACGGCTCTGATCCGGGTAGTATGATTACTGTTGCAAAAAAATCTGCAGATGGTTATGTGCTTAACGGTGCGAAAATGTGGATTACTAATTCGCCAATTGCAGATTTGGCGATTGTCTGGGCCAAGCTGGACGGAAAAATTAGGGGATTTGTCGTAGAGCGTGGAATGCCCGGCTTTTCAACACCGACCATCAAAGGCAAGATGAGTTTGCGGGCATCTGTTACCGGGGAAATCGTGCTTGAGGATGTCGCTGTTCCTGAAGATGCATTATTACCTAACGTGAGCGGGCTTGCCGGACCATTTGGCTGTCTTAACCGGGCTCGCTTTGGAATTGCCTGGGGTGCAATGGGTGCAGCTGAGGCCTGTTGGCATGCCGCGCTTAACTATACGCTTGAACGACAACAGTTTGGGCGACCGTTGGCATCGAATCAACTTGTTCAAAAAAAGCTTGCCGACATGCAAACCGAAATAACGCTTGGTTTACATGCGGCGCTGCGCATGGGCAGATTGTTTGATGAAGACCGGCTTGCCGTTGAAAACATTTCAATGCTTAAGCGAAATAATTGCGGCAAAGCCCTGGATATTGCGCGTGTTGCGCGAGATATGTTGGGAGCAAACGGTATCTCGGATGAGTTTCATGTGATGCGACATCTGGTGAATCTGGAAACCGTGAATACCTATGAAGGTACCCATGATATTCATGCGCTAATACTTGGGCGGGCCCAAACCGGAATCCAGGCATTTTCCTGAGTATGCACTTCGGCTGATACCTAATATCAACCCGCCATCATTTCATGGAACTTTCATGAAAACGGTGGATATTCACCCTAAAGTACTTGTGCTGTCACGCCTGGATTACTACTGTCAGTTCTAATATAGTGAGTAAGTGTTCCTGGTGATAACATACATATTAAGGGGTGATAAGTGATAAATGTACTGGTAGTGGATTGTCAACGATTGGTGCGCATTGGTGTGGCTAGAGTGCTGCATAAATCTAGCAGAATTGAGGTGGTCGCTGAGGCGAATAGCGGGGAGGCCGCGGTTGAGTTGTGTCGATCCATCCATCCTAATGTTGTGCTTATGGATATAGCCATGCCAGGTATTGGAGGGCTAGAGGCCACTCGACGGATTAATCGGCTAGAGCGTGGTATTAAAGTAATAATAGTAACCAGCCTAATAAGGGATCCGTTCCCGCTTCAGGCTCTGAAAGCCGGGGCAATTGGGTATCTAAGTAAGAAATCGGCAGAAGATGAGTTGGAAAAAGCAGTAAGAAAAGTTTTTGTTGGAAAACGCTACCTTAGTGCAGACGTAGCCCAGTTGTTGGCATTCAGAAGTATGGATTCCGCAGTTGTTTGCCCCTTTGAAAAATTGTCTAATAGGGAGATGCAAATTGCATTAATGGTTGTTAATTGCCAAAAAGTACCTCTCATTTCGAAACAGTTGCATCTCAGTCCCAAGACAGTAAATAGCTATCGTTATCGTATATTTGAGAAACTATCTGTTTCAAGTGATGTGGAGCTTGCTTTGCTGGCGGTTGAACATAATCTGCTTGAGATGCCTATGGTGAATGCTGCTTAACTGGCAGGCTGGTCAAGAAAAATTGAAATTACGTGGGCCGCTGTCACAATGGTGTGATGAAACAGGAAAAAAGCCCCAGCGGCTTCGATTACGAAGCTTATCTAAAAACACTTACCAGGCAGGCGGGTGTTTACAGGATGTATGGCGGCGAAGAAAATCTGCTTTATATTGGTAAAGCAAGAAACCTAAAAAACCGTGTAACCAGCTATTTTCGAGCGGCGGGCTTAAGTACTAAAACTATGGCGCTTGTTGCCCGAATTCGGCACATCGAAACTACCATTACGGCAAGTGAAACTGAGGCTCTGTTGCTTGAACAGAGTCTAATTAAGCAGCACCGGCCGCCATACAACATAGTTTTACGAGACGACAAGTCCTATCCCTATATTTACCTGACAACACATCAGGAATTTCCCCGTTTGGCATTTCACCGTGGAGCTCGCAAAAAGGTAGGACGTTATTTTGGACCCTACCCCAGTGCGAGCGCCGTGCGTGATAGCCTGAATATATTGCAAAGGCTTTTTCAGATAAGACAGTGCGATGATACATTTTTTAAAAATCGCTCCAGACCCTGCTTGCAATACCAGATAAAACGATGCACCGCACCTTGCACGGGAAAAATATCTGAACAGGACTACAAAGCCGACGTGCAAATGGCCGAACTGTTTTTACAGGGGCGTAACAAAGCTGTATTGAGCAATGCCAAGCAAGCGATGCAAAAGGCGTCTGACAATCTCGAATTTGAGAAAGCAGCAAAATATCGGGATCAGAATAAACAGCTCAGGAAAATCCAGGAACAACAATATGTGCATGCCAGCAGCGGTGATGTAGATGTTTTTGCCCTGAAAACCGTATCCAATGTATCTTGCGTACTGGGCCTGTTTATCCGCGGGGGACGCCTGCTGGGAAATCGTACCTGGTTTCCACGCGATCAGCTGGCAAGGGAAGAAAGTGAACTGTTAAGCGCATTTTTATCCCAGTATTATTTTGGGGGTATTGAACGGGAAATCCCTCGAGTAGTAGTGACCAACTCCAAACTCGCATCTTTTGATGCTGTAAAAGAAGCACTGAAGCGCAAAGCTGGACACAAGGTAGAGCTGGTTTCCAATGTACGTACCCACCGTGCGCGATGGCTGGCAATGGCCGCGGAAAATGCCCAAACCAACCTGAACAACTATATGGCAGAAAAGCGTAATGTTTTTGCGCGTTTCGTGGCACTTGGTGAGCTGATGCAACTTGAAGATGTGCCAAAACGCCTGGAATGTTTTGACATAAGCCACACCAGTGGCGAAGCCACAGTGGCCTCGTGTGTTGTGTTTGACACCAATGGTCCTCTTAAATCTGATTATCGTCGTTTTAACATCGAAGGCATTCAGGCCGGTGATGATTATGCTGCGATGACTCAGGCACTTTCCCGGCGCTACGCACGATTGAAGGCGGGAGAAGGTAAACTGCCGGACGTGCTTGTTATTGACGGTGGTAAAGGACAAATTGGTATCGCACAGCAAGTGCTGGAGAGTTTTCAAATAGACAACGTCCTTATTCTGGGTGTTGCTAAAGGCCCTACACGTAAACCGGGACTTGAAACCTTGTACGTGGTTGGGCAGGGCGAGCTGGTGGCGCCTCCGAACGGGGCAGCACTACATCTGATTCAACACATCAGGGATGAGGCCCATCGCTTTGCGATAACCGGGCACCGACAACGTCGAGGCAAGAAACGTACCCGCTCAGAGCTCGAAGGCATTCCTGGTGTGGGTGCAAAACGTCGTAGGGAATTACTGGGACATTTTGGCAGCATTTCAGCCATTAAGGGCGCGAGTAAGGAAGAAATTGCCAAGGTTGAAGGCTTAAGTACTAAACTTGCTTCCGAAATCTACGCAAGACTACATCTTGAGTAGCGTGAACGACTATACTGTGCCAAATGCGTGATCTTTACGAATCCATGAATCTTCCCAATTTGCTTACTCTGGTAAGGATTCTGTGTGTGCCAGTGTTTGTTGCGGTTTATCTGGTTCCAGGGGCTTATATCTGGGCAGCTGCTGTTTTCACCGTTGCTGCTATAACCGATGGACTGGATGGTTACCTGGCACGTCGCTGGCAACAAACCACGGCATTCGGTGCGTTTTTAGATCCAGTGGCGGATAAGCTGATAGTGGTATCTGCTCTGGCTTTACTTATTGGAAGTCATACCACTGTCTGGATGACATTGCCGGGGCTGATAATAATAGGACGCGAAGTAGTGATTTCCGCTCTGCGGGAATGGATGGCCGAGATGAACCGTCGTGGCCTGGTACGAGTCTCGTGGCTTGGAAAATTAAAAACGGTGTTGCAAATGATAGCCATCATCATTCTTCTGGCTAATCCACCTATGATGGAGCGACCCTGGGTCATAGTAGGCTACGCGCTAATGTACGTGGCTGTAATTCTTACACTCTGGTCGATGGCGGTGTACATTCGGGCAGCATGGCCCACCTTGTTGGCAGGAATGAAGCAATCGTGAGACTTCTTTCTTTCTGAGCCTGACAATTTCCGGTAGAATCGCGCATCCAGCGATATGCACTCAAATTAGCCCGGGTGGTGAAACTGGTAGACACAAGGGACTTAAAATCCCTCGGCAGAAATGCTGTGCCGGTTCGATTCCGGCCCCGGGCACCATTCAGAACAGTCAATTACAGATCAGATTCGAACAATGCTCTGAAGCATCACTTACCAAGCTGGCTTGTGACCCTCCGGGTTGCCCTCATTTGGTCAAGAGCCTCCAGGGAGTCTCTTTCCACGCAATCGGCACAAACTTTTTATGCTTAGAAAGTGATGCTTCAGAGCTTTGTTCTACCGGAATAGGATCGTTGAGCAAAGAGATCAACTTCCAAGTTCTGGATTCCGTACGCTGCGCAGTTCACCGCTAAGTTCGGAGTTACGCAACATCTCCACCACATTTTCTGCGATTATCTCCGGAGGCAACATTTCGAGTTGGTGGGCCTTCAGAAAATCTGCGGTAGGTTTAGGTGCATACTCGGGGTGTTCGTTTTGAACCAGAATTGCAGTGTCGACAATTCCTGGGCACATGGTATTTATTCTAATCTGGTGTTTGGCGAATCGATGTACGCAGGATAAACAAAAGTGATTGATTGCAGCTTTTGTGGCGGCATAGATAGGATCACTGGGCAGTGGTACTTTTCCGGCACCTGAAGCCGTGTTAAGGATGCTGCCACCACCTGATTTACTCAGGGCATGAAAGGCAAACTGTGTGCCCAGAATATTGGCTCGCAAATTAACCGTTAACGCCCTGTCCAGTAACTCAATAGGGGTGTCGGGGAAGGGTGGAAAGCCGGTCATTATTCCAACATTGTTGTGCACATAATTTAGCTTGCCAAACTGCTGAACCACATTTTTAAAGGCTTCTTCCAATGCGTCTGCATCACTTACGTCTACCACCTGACCCAGGCAGTCAGTTCCACTTTGTTGTAGTTCAAGTACCAGAGAGTCAAGCGCCGGTTTATCTCTGTCGAGCAGACCAAGCCTGGATATACCCTGTTTTGCCAGTAACCTCGCCGTTGCACGGCCTATGCCTGAAGCTGCTCCGGTGATAAGTGCGATTTTTTCAGTAAGTGATTCCTGCATATTATGATGTTCCAGGTAAATGTCGCCATTTTTGATTCGTTGTGAGTATACAATCTAATTGTTAATATTTTGTATCCCTCAACACCTGAGTGTGTATTTTGTGAACAATTCAATAACAGCATTGGTCTGCTGCGCCCTGTGGTTATCGTTGGCTTCCCATGCTGCGAATCTTGAACCAAATGGCCAGCTGGTGTTTATGACAGATTTTGGTACCACCGAGCGATTTGTAGCCAGCATGAAAGGTGTTGCGATGATGGTTAGCCCTGAACTTCGGCTACATGATCTTACGCATCATATTGAGGCGCATGACATCTGGCAGGCTTCTTTTGTGCTGGTTGGAACTATTGAATATTGGCCAAAGGGAACGGTGTTCGTTTCTGTGGTTGATCCCGGCGTGGGAACAAGCAGAAAATCAGTAGTGGTCGAAACGGGGAGTGGCCACTTTGTAGTTACGCCGGACAATGGCACCCTGACACATATAGCCGATACCTATAGTATTCGCGCAATGCGGGAAATTGATGAATCCTTAAACCGACGCGCTGGAAGTGATAAGTTAAACACCTTTCATGGAAGGGATGTTTATGCATATACCGGTGCTCGCCTTGCTGCTGGTATTATCAGTTTTGAAGAAGTTGGACCGGTTTTACCGACCAAAATTTTTCGGCTGGATTACCAGCAGGCGAAAGTAAGCCAGAAAGGTACGGTGCTTGGTAATCTGGTGCACGTAGAGATACCTTTTGGAAATCTCGTAAGCAATATTCCTACCAAACTATTGTTGTCGCAGGGTCTAAGGGAAGACGATACAGGCCAGGTACAGGTTACGTTGATACGTTCTGGTGAAGTAGTGTTTGATGAAAAAATCCCCTATGCCAGTTCCTTTGGATTTGTGGCTGAAGGTGAATCCCTGTTGTACTCAGATTCTCTTCAAACTATCGGTTTAGCCGTGAACAGTGCCAGTTTTGCGAAGAAATATGGTATTGGAGCCGGTGCAGAATGGGTTATCAAGATTCGAGTACTAAAATAGCAATAATAGAAGATGCAGCTAATGCGTCTGATTTTTTGTTGTCCGGTTTAAGTTCTGTTATATTGCGCGACTTGCGGACGTGATGGAACTGGTAGACATGCAAGATTTAGGTTCTTGTGCCTCACGGTGTGCGAGTTCGACTCTCGCCGTCCGCACCACATCAGATTTTTCCAGAGCTTCGAATTAGGCGCACAAAAAGTGCAGAACACAACAAACCTATAATGGCCCAAAACCCATTGTTTACCGAATTTTCAGATCGGTAATCGTCGCGATTAAAATTTGCGCTAAGGCCAGGAATTGCCCACAACTGTCCATTGCCGGATCCAACTTGTAACTGGCCCTTCATGCCCTTCTCCATATGTTGTGCCATGTCGCAGTGCACGAGATAGGTAGTATCTGAGCCAGGCACAATGAAAGTTCCTGTTTGTGTATAGCCACCAGCAGCCTCCAGGTGGAACATGCCGCCCGGATAAATATAGTTTGGTAATCCATGCACCATCCATTGGTGACGCACCTGATCCTCGTTTACAAATGTAATGGTGATGCGACTGCAAGGCTTAACCTGGTAGTTATGCTGACTCATGCCGAATGTGTTGCCGGGAAAGGGTCTGGCATAATCCACATTGGCGTATACAGTAAAAGCAATATCTTCACTGATTCGGCTGCATTCTGTTGGTAAATTATCGGTGTTGTTGTTCATGACCATGCCGGTTTTATCCAGACCCATATCATGATGAGAGTGCGGGTTCGCCTGCTCCGCCCAGGTGCTTGCTGAAAGAGTCCCGATGCACATCAGGACACCGGTCAGTAGTAAGCGGTGTAAGCTCAAGTGTTTCTGCTTTTCAGTTTAACCAGATAGACCAGTTGGATAAGCGTGATACCCAGAAAGAACCAATAGGCAAGTACACGTATTACGTAAAAATGGTCCTCACCAGCTTCATCAAAAAATCCCTTGGAGTAACTGTGCCAAACAGGAAGTTGACGGCGGTAGTATTCAGCAGAAAAATATTGCTCATACGAATTGCCAAAGGTTAGGGGCCAGCCATCCTCCCTTAGAAATGATTCGTACACGATAGCGCCGATATTTCCACCCGGACCAATCCCGTTGTTGGTAATGCCTTTTTCTTCGTGATCATGTAGTAACCAGACGCCGTCTCCGTATGAGTGTAGTCCATCATTGCTGGTGTTGAGCATCAGGTCGGCTCTTTGCGAGCTTGCTATCCAGAACACATCTCGGGTGATTCTTGCGTTTTCAGGTACGGGTACACCATCCGCGTGTGTAAGTGTGGTTTTATGGCCGTGGGTATGCAGAGCAATTCCATGGCTTCCCCCGTTAGCTACACGCAATTTTATATTTTCGTTGGGTTTTGTGACTATCAGAGACTCTCTAAAAGTATAAGGAAAAGACCTGCCGTTTAGAGTGTAAAAATCACTTACCGCCTGGCTGGTATTGTAGCGCCGATGCATATGCTCGGTAATCAGTCGAGCATCATTAAATTTTTGTATCAGGTTGCTGAGATCTATATCGATATCCTGATAATGTAGGTCATATTCACGATCAAAAATTTCCTTTATGGCCTGTGAAGGTGCACGAACGTGTCCAGCTCCGATATTTAGCGTCTGAACAAAATTGTTGGGCCTGTTTTCTTCTACCACAAACATCCCTTGTAAACCCATCATAATATGAACCTGCGGCTGAACATGGCAGTGGTAGTACATGGTTCCGGCATGGCGTGGATTAAGATCGTAGGTTCTGGCAAACCCCGGCATAACAGGAACTTCACTGGTTAGCGGAACGCCGTCATTGCCCTCACCATTTTCGTCCAGAAAGGCGTGATCCACCCCGTGAAAATGTATTGTGTGTGGCATGTAATGGGTGTTTTCGAGCGTAATTTTTATTCGGTCACCCTGTTCGACACGTATTACAGGAGCGGGCAGGCGCAGAAGTGATCGGGCTTTATTAGACTCGAAGTTTTCAGTTGCCATGCCCAATGATTTTGGGGCGAACACCCATAAACCAGGTTTAATGCCAGGTGCAATGCTAAACTGCGTCGTTGGTACCTGCATCTCCGGTGAACCCCCGTTCAGTTCTACCACTTCCAGCCGAATATGAATTTCGTCCGGATCACCATCACCATCCAGATCGCGTCCCTTAACAACGGCGTCGGGTGTTAAACCGCTCTTCTTCAGTGTGGTAGCAGAAACACGATTCGTGCCTAAAACAGAAGTGGCTACGGTGTAAGGGTTATCGGGTGAACAGGTTTGTGAAGCACGGATACTAACTCCATCAATATTCTGTGCTTTGCGCCAGCCTGGTAAATCTTCAGGGCAGGGTGTTTCACTTGAATATTGGGCAGTTGTAATACTTTCCGGTGGTAACGTGTAGTTAGTGGCGCCAAACCACTCTGCCCATTGTAATCGCGCCTCTATGGGTAGCCATTCTGCCGGTGCGGACACAAGCATACCGGCGAGTGCCACAAATAATATTAGAAGATGTTTTTTCATCAACTAGCTCTTTGTATGTTGCGTCTCGCGGCTGCATTTGGAACGCAAACCGCCATTGCTAATCCAGTACAACAGTAGCAATACAATGAGTACTGCTACAAAGTAGGGAATAGTACCGTAGTTGGCGCCACCAACTTGAAAATGAAATACGGCGTGGTAGGACTTGTCGTCGGTAGGATGCCGTGCGGTAACAATGCCGATGAAACTACCCGCAGTGCTAAAAGGATGAGAAACCTTAAATACACCCTGTTCAACTTTCATGGGGCTCTGATAAAACTCTGTGACTGAGTCAAGATTATCAATGGAGGTAATATCATCCCAGTTTGCGAAAACACCAATGTCTGTAACATCTCGGATAATTCTAAAATCTACGGGCATCTCACGTAAAAAGTCATGCAGGTAATCCAGTACAAATACACTTTCACCTACTGTAGGCACATCTTCACAAAATTCTTCACTTCCGCTGGCAAGTGGTTGATAAAGTGTGAAATGTGCTTGCAGAAAACCAATATTGATCAGGCATATATCTTCTTCAAATGCGACCCCGCCATGTGACCATGCCGGGCTTGAAGTCGTCAGACCCAATAGCAGTATCAGAGCGTAAGTGCGGATCAAATCAGGTAATAATGATCAGTTAGAAGCGCTACAAACAGTAGCATCAGGTACCAGAGAGAATATCGAAATGTTTTTATAGGCGTATCGGGCTTATCGTCGACTATTAGTTTGATAGCCCAGTACAAAAACACACCACCCAGTCCAAGTGCGGCTACCAAATAGATAAGGCCGCTCATTTCAATGAACCACGGCGTAACACTCACACCAATAAGTGCAACGGTATAAAAAAGGATATGCCATTTGGTAACAGCTTCACCATGTGTAACAGGTAACATGGGAACGTCCGCCTTTAGATACTCTTCTTTTCTATCCAGTGCCAGCGCCCAAAAATGTGGCGGAGTCCAGGTGAAAATGATCATCACCAGTAGCAAGCCACCCATTTCGATACTGTTCGTAACTGCGGTCCAGCCAAATAGCGGTGGGGCGGCACCAAACAAACCGCCAATAACGATGTTTTGGGGGGTGGCGCGTTTCAAATACAGTGTATAAATCAAACCATAACCTACCCATGAGGCCAGATTTAACCATGCAGTAAGCGGGTTAACGTATTGAAAGAGCAGATAAAAGCCGAATGATCCAATAGTGGCGGAGAAGATAAGCCCCTGTACATTGTTTATGCGGCCAGCAGCAACCGGACGGTTACGGGTTCTAGCCATTTTTGCATCTATATGGGAGTCCGCAATGTGATTGACCACAGCAGCAGAGCCTGCAACCAGGGCAACGCCGGTCAGGCAAACCAGAATCAGTTCGATGGAGATAGCACCAGGTGCCGCCAAAAGCATGCCTGCCAGTGTGCAAAACAACATCAGTAACACAACGCGTGGTTTACACATTTCGAGATAATCGCGCCACACAGGTCTCGCTACCGAGGCCAATATTTCATTCATTCAGTTATTTCCCCTGCAATACCTGAAACATACTTGCGGCAGTGTACTGTATTTGGCACAGAAATGGCGATCGGCTTATTAAGGTCCCAGGCCCGATAGTTGAAGAGAAGCGCTTGGTTGCAAAGCGGTACCCTTTATCGCAGTATGTTAATAACGAAGTACTAGCAGCGGTAAATATTAACCTGCTGACTGGCTGTGTTGTGCAATTGTAGTAAAAGAGAAGACAGAATAAAAACAAAATTGAAGATGTAATTCGGGGGGTCCGGGATGCGTAACAGCGGTTATGTCCGTCTGTGTGTGGGTCTAGGTTTTCTAGTATCGTTGCAATTTACTTCACTGCAGGTTCTTGCAGTAGAGAAGGGTGACATTGCACCGAATTTCACCCTTCCATCTCTTATAGAAAACAATTTTGTCACCTTATCCGATTACCACGGTAAGGTAGTGTTTCTGGATTTCTGGTCAGCCTGGTGCTCTCCCTGTCGTGAATCCCTCCCCCAGCTGTCAAACATGCGTAATTCACTTTCTTCCAACCATTTCGAGCTGCTCTCTGTTGATGTTGATGTTGAACCCAAAGACGCACTGAAATTTATTTCCAGCATTACTGGATCGGAACCTCTAAATCATCCAGTGGCTATGGACCCAGGGGCAACCACAGCAGAGCTGTACCGGTACACCACCTTGCCCGCATCTTATCTAATTAACCGAAATGGGGTGGTTGAACAAATTCACAGAAATTTTCAGGCCAAAGATGTGAGCTCTCTGAGAGCAGAAATTACCAGACTAATTAACCAGCAGTATGAAGGATGATGTTTGCGTTACATCAGCCTTTTGTAGTGGGTGAGACGAAGTTCTAAACTAAACTAATAAATTCAGGGCCTTCTAACTATGATACTCGCAGTAGTACTTGTAATCCTGACCCTTGGGTCGGTGCTTTTTCATTTTTTAAGCCCCTGGTATTTAACGCCGCTGGCCTCCAACTGGGTCGCCATTGACGATACTCTTGATATCACTTTTATCGTGTGCGGAACTGTGTTCCTAGTCGTAAACTTGTTTATGGCGTACTGCGTATGGAAGTTTAGATACGACAAAAATCGACGCGCTGAATATGAACCTGAAAACAAAAAACTCGAGTGGTGGCTTACCGGAATAACTACGGTTGGTGTGGTTGCGATGTTGGCGCCCGGGCTGTTCGTTTGGGCAGAATTTGTAACCGTTCCGGATGACGCCGTCGAACTTGAAGCGGTTGGGCAACAGTGGCACTGGAGTTATCGTTTGCCTGGTGCTGATGGAAAGTTTGGGGCCATAGAGAGCCGTTATGTGAGTGACGATAATCCCTTTGGCATGGAGCGGGAAGACCCTGCAGGCCAGGACGACATCCTTATTTTTAGCTCTGAAGTGCACGTACTGCTAGATCAGCCGATAAAGTTTCTGCTGCGCTCAAAAGATGTGCTGCACGATTTCGCGGTTGCTCAATTCAGGGTCAAGATGGACCTGGTGCCGGGCCTGGTGTCCTATTTGTGGTTTACCCCTACGGTAGTGGGTGAATATGAAGTTTTGTGTGAGGAATTGTGTGGGGTTGGCCATCACACCATGCGTGGCTGGGTTGTAGTGGATGAGCAGGCTGAGTACGACGCCTGGCTTGCCCAACAACCAACCTATGCGGATGTGCTCGCTAAAGTTCCCGGTGACGCTGTTGCCGGGAAATCGACCTATGCATTATGTGGCACCTGTCATGGCGTGAATGGAGAGGGTAATCCGCAGTTAAATGCACCCAAAATTGCCGGACAGGGCGCCTGGTACCTTAGAAGGCAGCTGGAATATTATAAAGCAGGCACACGCGGCGCGCACGAAGATGACATTTTTGGTCGACAAATGGCACCTATGGCAATGACTCTTGGTAGTGAAGCTGCTATGGAAAATGTCATAGCATACATCGAGACTTTACCCGACGAGCCATCCAAACACACCGTGACTGGAGATTTAAGTCATGGCGAGAAGCTATACACCACATGTGCAGTGTGTCATGGCAAAGAAGGCTCAGGAATACAACAGGTAAATGCTCCAAGAGCCGCAGGAATGAGCGACTGGTATCTCGTTACGCAGTTGAAAAACTTCCGTGCTGGTATCCGCGGTGCCCACCGTCAGGATAAATATGGGATACAAATGCGGCTAATGGCCGAAATGTTAGATGACGATGAAATTGATGCAGTTGTTGCTTATATGAATACCCTGGAAGGTTCCACCGGAACCGACAGCAGTTCAAACTCAGGAGGTAAATAGCCCATGTCTGATGTAGCACATGATGCAACCGAATTGGCACCACCGGCTGAATTGGAGGAGATGGAGCTTTACCATCCAAAAACCTGGATCGGTAAATATATCTGGAGCCAGGATGCTAAAACTATAGCTATTCAATATGCGATAACCGCTATAGCCATTGGCCTGGTTGCCCTGGGATTATCATTATTGATGCGCCTGCAGTTGGGTTTTCCAAACTCATTCAACCTGATAGACCCAAGTAACTACCTGCAGTTTGTGACGATGCACGGCATGATTATGGTGATTTATCTGCTCACAGCACTGTTTCTTGGGGGCTTTGGAAATTACCTGATTCCCCTTATGGTGGGTGCGCGCGACATGGTATTTCCCTATCTGAATATGATCAGCTTCTGGGTTTATCTGGCAGCCGTGCTCATTCTTGTGGCCAGTTTTTTTGTACCAGGAGGACCTACCGGTTCTGGTTGGACTTTGTATCCACCACAATCTATCTCGCCCGGAACGCCAGGCATAGACTGGGGCATCATATTGATGTTGTTCTCGCTGATACTGTTTATTATCGGTTTTACTATGGGTGGTCTTAACTATGTGGTAACCGTATTGCAGGCTCGCACCAGAGGTATGTCGCTTATGCGTCTGCCACTTACGGTTTGGGGGATATTTACCGCTACCATACTTGCGCTACTGGCTTTTCCAGCCCTGTTTGTGAGCTGCATTATGATGTTGCTGGATCTCCTGCTGGGCACCAGCTTTTTTATGCCGGCCATGGTTTCTTTGGGAGAACAGACGGCATACGACGGTGGCAGCCCTATACTTTTTCAGCATCTGTTCTGGTTCTTCGGGCATCCTGAAGTGTACATTGTGGCACTACCTGCTTTCGGTATGGTTTCCGATATTCTTAGCACCCATGCGCGTAAGGCAATTTTTGGCTACCGCATGATGGTGTGGGCTATCGTGGGAATTGGCGCCCTTAGCTTTGTAGTATGGGCACATCACATGTATGTGAGTGGCATGAACCCGCTGTTCGGTTTCTTTTTTGCGACAACCACACTGATTATTGCGGTACCTACTGCCATTAAAGTCTATAACTGGGTATTAACCCTGTGGCAGGGAAATATTCGTCTTAATATTCCTATGTTATTCGCCATAGGTTTCGTATTCACCTTCATTAATGGTGGCCTAACCGGGTTGTTCCTGGGTAATGTGACCGTCGATTTGCCCTTGTCTGATACATACTTTGTGATAGCCCACTTTCACATGGTTATGGGCGTGTCTCCAATTCTGGTGGTATTTGCAGCCATCTATCACTGGTATCCAAAAATTACCGGGCGCTTTCTGGATGACACTCTGGGTAAGATTCATTTCTGGATGACGCTTCTGGGCACTTATGCAATCTACTATCCAATGCACTATCTGGGTTTCGAAGGTTTGCCTCGCAGATATTTCGCGTATGGCGATACAGCATTTATGTCTGAATCATCGCAGGATCTGAATGCAGCTATCACGATAGCAGCATTCATTGTCGCGGCGGCTCAACTGATATTTATCTATAATCTGGTGCGGAGTGTAACTAGAGGTAAACCAGCCGGAGATAATCCCTGGGAGGCTACTACTCTGGAGTGGCAGACAGAACACACGCCTCCCCAACACGGAAACTTTTCCAAGGATTTGCCCGTGGTTTACCGCTGGGCCTACGACTATAGTTTGCCCGGAGCAAAGGACGATTTTATTCCGCAAAACGTACCACCCAGCGCTGTTGTTTATGAAGAGGGTGTAACAGGCACGACCGAGGAAACTACATGACATTTACCGTAATAATTATGGTTTGCATTATGGGCAGTGTGGTCTGGTGGACTGTGCGGCAAACCATTGGTACCGAGCCGTGGAATGCAGCAGAAAATACGGATGATGTGAACGACATTGGTTTTGTTTCTTCTCAGGACGGATTACGAACGCCATCTATGAAAATTGGACTGGGCGTTTTTCTAGCAGTAGCTACTTCAATTTTTGCACTGTTTATTTCTGCTTACCTCATACGCATGGATTTGAACGACTGGCGTCCACTGGCCGAACCCGCATTGTTGTGGGCAAATACTGCGTTGTTGGTGTTGAGTAGTGTTTGTTTGCAGTGGGCAGTGCTTGCAATGCGCCGTGACGATTATCAGACAATGCTTAAAGGTTTGCTGGGTGGTGGTGTACTGGCCCTGGCTTTTCTGGTCGGGCAACTGATGGCATGGAATCAACTGGCAACAGCGGGAATGTATTTAAACACCAACCCGGCAAATACCTTTTTCTATCTACTTACTGCAATTCATGGTGTGCATTTATTGGGTGGTATATATGTCTGGGGCAGAACCATGATCCGATCAAGAGTGGCAATGAACAAAGATCGGGTTTGCCTGGCCGTAGAACTATGTGCAACGTACTGGCATTTTTTACTCGTTATCTGGTTAGTGCTGTTTGCTTTGCTGTCTTCAACTTAATGAGTCTTCAACTTAATGAGTCTTCAACTAAATATATAGAGGAACTATTGTGGCTGAACCTGTAACTCTGCAACCCGGTTTTAAGGGTGTTATGGACGATTGGGGATCCGATCAACGCGCCTTTAAGAATGTCCCATGGGGCAAGGCCATGATGTGGATTTTTCTTTTAAGCGATACCTTCATTTTCTCCTGTTTTCTAATCGGGTATATGCATGTAAGAGCCACCACGACAGTAGATTGGCCGCTAACAAGTGAGGTATTTTCTCTCGAGGTGTTCGGCACCAGTGTACCCTTGTTACTTATTGCCATTATGACCTTCATACTTATCACAAGTAGCGGAACGATGGCTATGGCGGTTAAGTTTGGCTATGAAAAAAACAAGAATGTTACATTCTGGTTGTTGATTGTAACCGCATTGCTCGGCGTATCTTTTGTTGGTATGCAGGCCTTTGAATGGACCAAACTTATTGTGCACGAAGGTGTTCGGCCCTGGGGTAACCCGATGGGCGCGCCACAATTTGGTGCCATCTTTTTCATGATTACCGGCTTTCACGGCACGCACGTTACCTTTGGAGTGATCTTTTTGTTTATCACTGCGTTTAAAGTCAGGCGGGGAGACCTGGATAAACAACGACCAGGCTTTATGACCGGACGCAAGGGTAACTATGAAATGGTCGAAATTATGGGTCTGTACTGGCACTTTGTAGATCTGGTATGGGTATTTATTTTCGCGTTTTTCTATCTTTGGTAGATGTAAAGTAAAGGGGTAAACATGTCTCAGGAAGGTCAGCAGCATCCAATCGCAATCTATTTCTGGATATGGGGATTATTGTTTGTTCTCAGCACTATGTCCTACATGGTGGATTACATGGAATTTCAAGGCTATTTACGATGGACTCTAATCCTGATTTTTATGTTTTTGAAAGCAGGTCTTATTGTTGCTGTATTTATGCATATGATGTGGGAGCGCCTGGCAATGGCATACGCTATATTGATACCCCCGTTGGTCATCTTTGTCTTTATAGCAATGATGTCGTTTGAAGCTGACTATACTTTTTTTACTCGACTGGAGTTTTTTTCGGACTGGCATTTGTTTGCCAAATAGGCAAGTCGATTGACCATAAAAAAGGCGCTTCAACGGAAGCGCCTTTTTTATGTCTATAGGTTGATTGTCTAGAGCCTATGGTAATGTCTGTTTAAGAATTCCCGGAAGCTTGGTTTCAAAATAGACAATAAATGGCATAGTTGAAGACCCGGTACCCGCTTTTTCTACCTGTGGGTGTTTGCTGATCAAGTTTGCAAGAATACTTTCCTGCCCGGTATCCAGATCCATAAATAGTACGTGTTTTCCGTCTTTTAGGGCTGACTGAAATCGTTCGAAGTTATGGTTTGGTTTCTGGATTCCCAATAAACCACCTTCCCAGGTACAAAAGCCCAAAGCAACAATTGACAGAAATATAAACGGCATCCAGCCAACGACAGTCTCAGTCCAGCCAGAAAAATAGGCCACCACCAAAATAATTGCGGCAACTGCCACTCCGATTAGAGCGCCAATCTCCCATGAGTGGACAAGGTCCGTTTTCATCAGGGAAGTGACGTCGTGAATATGTTCGTGATTTTCCGCTTCTGCATCATTCAGCGTTAGAACATGAATCTGCGGAGTAGCTATTCCGGCCGCTTCCAGTTGCTCCTCGAAAGTTTCCAGATCATCCATATTGTCGCTGACAAAATAGTGTCTTAGCCTTTGCAACGGTAATTCTCCTTTTTCAGTTCATGCGGGCGAGTAGCACCACTTACAAAGGTACTTGTACACCATAATGGTACGCAAGACAACACGTTACGGAATATGCATAACGCGACCTTATAGGTTAAAAAATTGTCTTCTAGGGAAATGAACTGGCCGCAAAACTGATATCATCTGCACTTGGCACTTTGCAGACAAATCAATGGAAAATGACGAAACAGACAATAATGCGAATGAATCTGGTGTTTTTACCAAATATGCAAAACCGCTGGGTGCGGTAATAGTAACCGGGATGATTCTGTATTTTCTTTTTGGTATACCAGCTTACCTTTTATTCAGAGATATTTAGCTTTGAGAGAACTGTTCCTGTTGACAGCATGATGGATTTAGATGAAAAAAATGTTAACTAATAAAATTCCACCCTCGTTGGAAAACCCGTTTGTTAAAAAAAGCAATGTGGTTTTCTCTGTGCCCGGCCAGATGGGTTATGAGCCTGGCAGATACGAAGAGGCTTTACAGAAGGCTCACGAGTTGGTTAAACGGCCATTTACATCCGCAGGTGTAAAGAACGTTCAACGTCAGCACCTCAAAAACCGGATGACGGTTTGGGAGCGCATTCAGGTGTTGAGTGATGAGAAGCCAAATGTGTTGTATCAGAACTGGGGTGAAAACCTGGATGGTGCTTCTCTTGTTACTGCAATAATCAATATACAGGGTCGGGATGTTGCGTTGTATGGCCACGATTTCACTATTCGCGCTGGTTCCATGGATGCAACAAACGGGGCGAAACTGGCACGATTGTTTGAGCTGGCGGGAAAATTGGGTATACCGCTAGTTGGGCTAAATGATTCTGCAGGCGCTTATGTTCCAGCTGGTGTAGGTGGGCTGGATGGATATGCCGAAGCTTTTACAGCATTGCGAAAGATCAGTGGTGTCGTGCCCTCCATTATGTGTATGTTCGGTTTTAATGCGGGCGGTGGATCTTATTTGCCGCGACAGGGTAGTTTTCTGATCCAGCCAAAAAATTCATTTTTTGGGTTGACCGGTCCCGGTGTTGTTAAGTCGGTACTAGGCGAGGAGATTACTGCGGATGCTCTGGGTGGCCCAGGTGTACACAGCAAAACCGGTGTTGCCGACTTTATCGTGGAAGATGAAGTCGCCGCTCTGGAGAAAGTTAAAGAACTGTTGCGTTATCTTCCTGACAATAATAATCAGACGCCCCGATTTCAGTCCACGTCCGACCCGGTAGACCGGGATACCTGGGATATCGATATCCTTTTAAAAAAGGCCTTTAATTCCCCAACCGGATTTAATACGCCATTTGATGTAAGCATAATTATTCAGCAAATATGTGACCATGGTGACTTTTTTGAAATCCAGCCTGATCGAGCGCGCAACACTATTACTGCGCTTGGTCGAATGGGCGGGCATGTAATCGGCTTCGTAGCCAACAATTCAGCGGTGGGTTCCGGGCAAATAGATATTGATGCGGCGTACAAGAACGCCCGTTTTATCCGTTTTTGCAACATATATAATATTCCGGTAATTTTCATGGAAGACACGACAGGATTTCTACCTGGCAAGGAGCAGGAAAGCAGGGGTATTGTGCAAGCTGGGCGCGCAATGCTTGATTCCATTGTAGATTTGCGAACGCCCCGTTTCCTGGTTTTGATACGTAATGCCATTGGTGGAGCGTATGCGTCATACAACAACTATCCAACGGGTGCCGATCTGGTTCTTGCACTTCCCACTACTCGAGTAGCGGTTATGGGTGCGCCGGGAATAGAGTTCGTCTACAAGAGTGAACTGAAAAATATACGCGCATCAGACAACTCAGCGCAATGGAAAAAAATTGAACAGAACAAACTTGCAACGAGATACGAAACCGAAATTATGAACCCCAATGAGGCGCTTAGTCTGGGATCTATTTCCAGTCTGGTAATGCCTGCTCAACTAAGAAAAGTTCTGGTAGACAATATGACTTTGCATTTACGTCGCTACAAAGCCACGCCTTTTGTTGCTGTGCAGAGGGAATTCCATTGAAACCCGCTAACTCTGACTATCTTACTAATTCCCTGGTACATAAGAATCGTCGCGTTGCTTCATCTGCATCAGAATGGGTTGCAGGTTTTAGCTGCGAATATCTACGCCCACTGATTATTTGTCGTGGTCCTGTGCGCAAAGAAGCGATGGATGTGTTTGATGAGATGGGTATTCTTAACTACGGTATTCTTTTGTCAGAAAAGGACTCAATTACTTACCCGGCAGCACTGGCGCCAGAATTACGCAAGCTTACCGATCCAGATCGGTTGCACCGGGTGCCTGATTATTCCGGAACGAGCCGGGAGGAACGTCAACAGCGCATAGAACAGATTATTGCCATCGCCAACGAAAATACATACAACGCCATATTTGCTGGTTACGGTTTTATGGCTGAAGATGAAGCGCTTGTTTCAGCAATAGAATCAGCCGGGCTTGTCTTTATTGGGCCATGTTCCACCACCGTAAAACGGGCGGGTCAAAAGGACGAGGCCAAACGCACTGCACTGGATGTGGAGGTGTCAGTAACACCCGGGGTGGACAACCTGAGTACGCTAACCCTGCTAAAATCCTATCCTTCCGAGACAGAACTGAAACAGCTTTGTCGCAAACAGAAACTGAAAGTGAGTGCACTTGTTTGGCAGGCAGCCAATGGCATTCAACGCAAGGCGGATGCGGTGCTGGAAGCTGGGTACAAGAAGGGTGTGGATCTGGTAACTGTCGATCAGTTGTCTAACGAGCTTGAGCTGCAGATTCGTATGCTTTTTAGAGAAAACCCGGGCAGTAGAATCCGCTTGAAAGCCATTGGCGGTGGGGGTGGTAAAGGCCAGAGAATTTTGGCAAACCCGAGTAGTTTTAAAGGCAGCAAGCAGCAACAAATCAGCCTGGCTGTAAAACGGGCACCTTTAATGTATCGGGAAATTCTTGCAGAAGTAAAAAGTAATGCTACAGGTGATAACAAAAACGTATTGCTTGAGTTAAATATCGAATCCACCCGACATATGGAAATTCAGGTTGTTGGAAATGGGGATTGGTGTGTCACTCTGGGCGGAAGGGATTGTTCCTTACAGATGCATGAACAAAAACTGATAGAAATTTCGGTAACCGTCGAAGAGTTGTCAAAGGCTATTGAAACCGCTTCCGTTGCAGGTCGAAAAGCAGAAGTGTCAACACTGCGGGCTGAATTATTGTCTCTACAAAGCATGGAAGAAGAGGCTGTTCGGTTTGGAGAAGCCGTTGGTCTGGATTCAGTTTCGACCTTTGAATGTATAGTTGAGAAAAAGCGCCATTTTTTTATGGAAATGAATACCCGGGTGCAGGTTGAACACCGGGTAAGTGAGTTGTGTTACGGCTTGTATTTTGTAAACCCGGATGATAATTCAGAATCGATACGTGTGGATTCCATTCTGGAATTAATGGTGCTGTTAGCTTGCCATGGTTCACGCCTTCCCCGGCCCGAGCGATATGTTCGAGAAAACAATTCTGTTGAGGTGCGTTTAAATGCAACTGATGCTGCATTGCAACCACATGCGGGCGGTATTATCACCAGCTGGTCGAATGTTGTGGCAGGTGAAATTCGGGATGACCAGGGCATTAGCTTGCACAATCCAGATACCGATGTTTTTATGAAGTACCATGTTAGCGGGGCATATGATTCGAATATTGCGCTGTTGCTCACTACCGGTGAAAGCCGTTCCGAAACACTACAGCGCATGGCCGAAATATTACGTCGCACGCGAATATCCGGTGTAAACCTTGACACGAACCATCATTTTCACTACGGGCTTGTAAGTTGGTTTCTCGGAAATGGCGCGAATGCTCGACCTACAACGGCGTTTATAGCACCTTATCTTGCCGCTGTTGGTTTGCTTAAGCAGTGTGCAGATAAACTGGATGTAGAGTACGCCTTTAATTCAGTGCTAGGTGGAATTCTCGCTTCTGTTAAAGATTCCAAAACACTTGCTAGTGCGATACAGCACGTTGTAGAGCGTAAACGAAGTCTGCTTCAGCGCCCAATTCAAAAGTTGCTTCAACAACCACATCTTCTTTCGGGCTGGCTTGCTCAGCATCGCTCGGATGTGCTGGTACAGGGCAAGATGGTAATCTGGTTAAGAAATCCAATTGATGTAATGGCAGAAACATATCACTTTCTGGATATGGATTATTCGGAAGGAGATCCTGCCTTGCACCAAATTTGGGATCATGATCGGGTTTTGTTGCTTGATGCAGTGGATTTCTACAAGCACTTGAAAGAGAAGCTGGGTGTAGATAACTGGCAGCCGCTACAAAAAATTTTGGAGACACAGAAAGCACCCAAAGGTTTTTCGGCTAATTTCTGGAAGAAAACCCTTGCCGCTCACTCAGCTTACCAGTTGGGAATGGATGTGCTTTTGCTGCTGCCCTATTGTGGAATAAAGAGCGGTTTCTATAACCTTGGCGTCAATGCAGATTTAAGTATAAAACGTCCGAAGCGCCTGCAGGAAACGGAACTACAAAAATCGATGCAAAAGATACTTGCTCCCCCTCCAACGGCACGTACCGACGAGATAGTGGCAGTTAGCGGTGGTATGTTCTATTCTCGGGAAGCTCCAGAAGCAGAGGCATTTGTTTGCCAGGGGCAGCATTTTGAACAAGGAGATCCGCTGTATCTGGTTGAGGTTATGAAAATGTTCAATACGGTTTATGCTTCTTTCGCTGGAACTGTTGACGAGGTATTACTTGATACGGATGGAGTGATTATTAAAAAGGGTCAGGTTCTGTTTAAGGTTACACCGGACGAAGTTCTGACTTTGGTTTCTGAAGAAGACAGGATGAATTCGATAAGAGTTGGGACGCAATCCTTTTTAGATCAACTGGCGTAAAGTTCTGCAGGAACAATCACGGAGAAAAAATGAAATATGTTACATTGAGTTTATCAGTACTGTTGTTGCTGTCGGCTTGCTCGAATTCGGATTCAAAGACAGATACCGTAAGCGCAGAAGCCAATACGACTGAAGCAGATGCAGCCCTTGCACTTAAGGCTGGTGCACCACTCTTTTCAGGAATGGGGTCCCACAGTCTGACTATCACAGCCAGTGATTCCAGTGTGCAGAGGTATTTTGACCAGGGCCTGATCCTGGCTTTTGGTTTTAACCATGCGGAGTCAATACGCTCATTTAAAGCGGCCCAGAAACTGGACCCACAATGTGCCATGTGTTTTTGGGGCGAGGCCCTGGCCACTGGACCGAATATCAATGTAACCAGCAACGGTTCGGTAATCATGTCAGACGCAGATAGGCTAACGGCATATGCTGTTTTGCAAAAAGCGCTTGCCTTGAAGGCGTTTGCCTCGGAAAAGGAGCGCGCTTACATAGATGCACTCTCGGCCCGTTATAACGGAGACGTAAACAGTGATCGTATACCCCTGGATATAGCTTATGCAGAGGCTATGGGCCGGTTGGTGGAAAAGTATCCTGAAGATAACGACGCTGCAGCTCTTTATGCAGAGTCGTTAATGAACACCATGCCCTGGAATTACTGGTTAGGGGATGGTGATCCAAAACCAAATACGGTGAAGGTGATTTCCAGTCTTGAGCGGATTATCGAAAATGATCCTCAGCACCCGCTGGCGCTACATTTGTACATTCACGCGATAGAAGCTTCCATAAATCCGCAACGTGCAGAAGCCGCTGCAGACAAGCTGGCAAATCTTGTGCCGGGGTCAGGACATCTTGTGCATATGCCTGCCCATATTTACTGGCGCGTTGGTCGGTATCACGATGCTTCGGAAGCCAATGTAAGAGCGGCAGAGGTAGATGAGGAATACATAGCGCAATGTAACGCCCAGGGTTTCTATCCGGCTTTGTATTATCCACACAATATTCACTTTTTATGGGCGGCCTCCAGCATGGAAGGTCGCTCGGAAGTGGCTATCGCCGCGGCTAGAAAAGTAGCTGCAAATATTCGTCTTGAACAGATAGAACAATTCCCTACAGTAGAGTTCTTTCACACCATACCCTTGCTCGCTCTCACTCAATTTGGTCGCTGGGATGAGTTACTGGCAGAACCACAACCGCCGGAATATTTGAGTTACTCTAACGCGATCTGGCATTACGCCCGCGGAGTTGCTCTTAGCCGCAAGGGAGACATTGACGCCGCCAAGGCCGAACATCTAGCTCTGAAGGCTTTGCTTGGCTCGGTAAAAGTGGTGTTTTTGGACTCACGGGATTACCCAGCTTCCAGTTTGCTTGGTATCGCAAACAACCTGTTAACGGGTGAAATAGCGGTCGCTGAAAATAATCTCGATCTTGCAATCAACGAGTTTACCTCTGCTGTAGAATCTCAGGATGCGCTGCCCTATACAGAGCCACCATTTTGGTACTACCCAACGCGACAGTCTCTTGGTGTTGCGTACTTGTTGGCGGGTAAGCCTGAAGAGGCCGAAGCGGTGTATCGTAAAGATCTGACTATCTACCCCAGAAATGGTTGGTCAATGTATGGCTTAATGCAAAGTCTGGAAGCACAGGAAAAATATGATGCGGCCCTGGATGTAGAAGATAAGTTTGATCTGGTATGGGCCATGGCCGATGTTCAATTGTCTGGTTCGCGCTTGTAAATCTATTGAAAAATAAAGAGGGACTAATGTTATGGAGCAACTGAGTGGGCAGGACGCGATGTTCCTGTATTTGGAATCTCCACGCACGCCAATGCATGTTAGTGGTTTGTGCATTTATGATCCTTCAACTGCTGAAGGCGGGCAGGTACGTTTCAAGCAGATAATTGAACATATAGAGGGGCGCATTCACCTTATTAGGGCGCTTCGGCAAAAGCTGGTTAATGTGCCGTTCAGTCTCGATTACCCTTACTGGATAAACGATGATGAGTTTGACATTGAATTTCATGTCCGACACATAGCCTTACCGGCGCCGGGTGACTGGCGACAGTTGTGCATTCAGATTGCCCGGCTGCATGCGCGTATGCTGGATCGCTCCCGACCGCTTTGGGAAATGTATGTTATAGAGGGCCTGGATCGTGTGGAGGGTTTTCCTCCAGGCTGTTATGGAATTCTTTCAAAATTTCATCATGCAGCAATAGATGGTGCAACGGGTGCTGAAATAACAGCAATTATTCATGATCTTACTCCAGAAAGTGTAGCTACACCGCCGGATCGGGCCTTTCGGGGAGAGTCAGAGCCTGGCGTTCTGGAGTTATTCTCTCGCACTTGCATTAATAACGTAAAAACACCCTTCAAATTACTCGAAGTACTTGGTAAAGCCGTTCCGTCCTTTGCATCCACGCAGATAAAACTGGCGCGTAACAAGCTCGAATCTGCAGGAACAGTACCTAAAACAATTTTTAACCAACGCGTATCCGGGCACCGGGTGATTGAAGGTCGTAATTTTGAGCTCGAAGATTTCAAAGTTATTAAAAATACCGTTGTGGGTGCGACATTAAATGATGCGGTTGTATCTGTAGTTGGGGGTGCCGTGCGCCACTATCTAGCGAGCTTTAAGCAGCTTCCTGAAGAGTCATTGATAGCAATGGCACCCATTAATACCCGCCGGGAAGATGAGCGCGGGCTTGGGGGCAATCGCGTTTCTGCGATGTCGATAGCCATTCGCAGTGATATACAGGATCCCATGGAGCGCTTGGTAGCAGTCCACGATGCAACAAAAAAATCCAAAGCTTTAACAAAGGCTTACGGCGCTCGTTTAATGACCGACATTAACAAACACATTCCTTCCTCCACGCTCGCACTGGCAGGACGACTTGTGACCCAGTGGGGAGCTGCCACACGTATTGCACCGGTTTCAAACCTGGCGATAACCAATGTTCCAGGCCCGCAGATACCTCTATATATGAATGGGGCGAAACTACTGGCCCAATATGGAATGGGACCACTTGTAGACAGTGCCAGCCTGTTTATTGCTGTACTCAGCTATAATGGCAAAATAACAGTTACGGTAACAAGTTGCCGGGATTTGATGGAAGATCCAGCATTTTTCGGAGACTGCATCGAGAAGTCCTTTTTCGAGACAGTTGATGCGGCTCGTCAGCTTGCTTGAGTTTCCAATACACGGATCTGTAAAACCCGGATTTGAGCGCGTTGCCGAGGCTTTTGGGAAGAACTTCACAGAAGACATAGATGTGGGAGCCGGGTTTTGCGTCTATCAGGGCGATGAAACCCTTGTGGATCTGTGGGGCGGGTATACCGACAGAAACTACTCTGGTTTGTGGAATGAAAGCACTCTGGTAAATGTCTACTCAACCAGCAAGGGAATGGCTTCATTAGTAGTGGCAATGGCAGTCGAAGCCGGGTTACTGAGTTACGATGCACCTGTCAGTGATTATTGGCCAGAATTAAGAGCGGGCCAAAACGGGCTAACGGTTGGGCAATTACTTTCGCACCAGGGTGGTCTGTGCGGGATTGAAAAGCCATTGCAGGTTACTGATTTGTACGATTGGGAACGAATGGTGGCTTTACTGGAAGCCCAGGAACCCCTCTGGACACCGGGAACAATTGCCGGGTATCACGCCATTACCTGGGGATACCTTGCTGGCGAACTTGTGCGGCGTACTTTGGGTGCTCAGCTGGCAAGCCAGACACTAGGCCAAATATTTGCTGACAAGGTCGCGTTGGTACTGAACGCAGACGTCCATATTGGACTGCCCGAGCAGGACATGTCTCGGGTTGCTGATTTGATTAGCCCCAGGCAGGCGCGATCATATGCAGCTATTCCGGTAGATGAAGGAGCAGCTGTCGAGCTGTCACATTGGTACAAGTTATCCTTAATGAACCCTCTTATAGGTCCGTATCGAGATGTCTCAACCACGGATTGGCGGCGAGCGGAGATACCTGCGGCGAATGGTCATGCCACTGCGAAAGGTATCGCAAGAGTATATGCAAGCCTGGCGAATGATGGAGTATTTAGGGGCAAGCGTATTCTAGAACAGGACACTATTCTGGCAGCTACCAGAGTGGAAGTTGGCGTTGTTAAAGATGCCGTTTTGCAAAGGACCGTGCGTCGGGGTAGAGGTTTTATCCTGAATACTGATTCCGCTTACGGGCCCAACAATTCCGCATTTGGACATTCAGGTGCAGGTGGTTCCCTCGGTTTTGCAGACCCGGTACAAAGAATTGGATTTGCCTATGTAATGAATCAAATGCAGGGTGACTTAAATTCAGATGAGGTATCCAGGGCTGGGCGTTTAGTAAGTGCCCTGTATTCCTGCCTTTAACGAGAGCTTATCGTGGAGCAAGTGATAGAAGCCCTGTTCAGCAATCCGAGTTTGCTTATGTTGTTTGCATTTATGGGCGGTGTGCTTGTTACTGGGACTGTTCTTTCGATTTTACTGCTTCGGCGCAGTTCTGCAAATCGGGATTCGATGACGATACTGTCAAATGAGCTTATTGCATGCACTGTAGAACGGGACAATGCTCAAAGCCGGATTACCGACAACGTAACGCTCATTTCTGAACTGCAAGTGGAAAACCAGCTTTTGGCGCGCAAGGATGCTCAGTTAACAACTCGTATTGAAGAGAGCAGGCGTGCCCATTTTGAAAAGGAAAAACTGCTTAGAGAGAATGGCGAAGCACTGAAGCAAGAATTTGAGATTCTTGCCAATAAAGTATTTCAATCTCAGGGAGAGCAGTTTACAAAAAGGAATAAGGATCAATTATCGGTTGTGCTCGACCCGTTTAAAGAGCAGATGAAAAATTTTAGAGAACGTATAGAACAGGTACACACTAATGATTCAAAGGATAGGGCTTCACTTCTTACCGAATTAAAAAATCTGCAACAAGCGAGTGAAAAAATTAACCTTGAAGCCAGTAACCTGACCAAAGCCCTGAAAGGGGATAAAAAACTTCAAGGTAACTGGGGCGAGCTTGTACTTGAGACGGTATTGAAAGAATCAGGGCTACGTTCTGGCCACGAGTACACAACTCAAATGTCTGCGAGAAATGAAAGTGGAGAACTGAAGCGCCCCGACGTTGTTATTCATCTTCCTGACGATAAAGATATAGTGGTAGATGCCAAAGTCTCACTTGTGGCGTACGAAAAGGCATTGTCTGCCGAAGATGATGAACAGCGTCAACATTTTGTCGATCAGCATGTCAGCCATATCAAAGATCAAGTGCGCAGACTGTCGGAGCAGGATTACGAAAGATTAAAAGGTGTGCGATCACTGGATTTCGTATTGTTGTTTTTACCGATAGAACCGGCTTTTATCCTGGCTATGGAAGAGGATCCAGCCTTGTTTCAGGACGCATTCTCCAAACGAATCATGATTGTTAGTCCTACCACTCTGATGATGACACTTCGTATTATTGACAATATATGGCGATACGAAAAACAGAACCAGAACGCTCAGGAGATTGCGTCCCGGGCAGGTGCTATCTACGATAAGCTTCGAGGCACAATTGAAGATATGGAAACACTGGGTCGGGCATTAAAAAGTGCAGAAAAAGCATTTGATACGGCTAACAACAAATTGTCTACCGGCAAGGGAAACCTGGTTAAACGCGTTGAACAGTTTCGAGAATTGGGTGCAACTCCCAAGAAAAATTTTTCCCGCGCAGTTCTGGAAGATGCAGAGGCAGAAATAGGCGAATAATTTTATTCCTGAATGCCACCTTCTGTCAGCTTGGTGGCATCTAACAGACGGCTTAGTTCTTTTCGTGAAATGTCCGTCATTTCTTCTGCCACGTCCAGTAGTGGACGCTCTTCCTTATAGGCTTTTTTTGCGATCTCTGCGGCCTTTGCATAACCAATAATCGGGTTTAGGGCTGTTACCAATATAGGATTGCGCGACAGGGCAATGTTCAGATTCGCCTCGCGAACTTCAAAATCTGCGATGGCTTTTTCTGCGAGTAAGGTCGCCGTATTTGCCAGCAATTCAATACTCTGCAGCAAATTATACGCAATCATGGGCAACATAACGTTTAACTGGAAGTTACCAGACTGCCCTCCGATGGTGATAGCCGTATCATTGCCTATCACCTGCGCAGCTACCATCGCGGCGGCCTCGGGAATAACAGGGTTAACCTTGCCTGGCATAATACTACTGCCCGGTTGCAATGCCCGCAATGCAATTTCTCCCAGACCAGCGAGTGGCCCGGAGTTCATCCAACGTAAGTCGTTGGCAATTTTCATGAAACTAACAGCAGTGGTTTTAAGCTGCCCTGATAATTCCACAGCAGTGTCCTGTGTGGCGATAGACTCAAAAAGGTTATCGTTCGGCTTTAACTTCAAACCAGTCAGTTGTGAAAGTACCTTTGCAATACGGGATTTAAACTCTGGATGGGCATTAATGCCGGTACCAATTGCTGTACCACCCTGGGCAAGTGCATGCAGGCGCGGTAAAACGGCTTGTACCCGGTGTATATTATTGCCTACCTGGGCAGACCAGGCCGAAAGCTCCTGCTCAAGGGTCAGTGGCATCGCATCCATTAAATGCGTACGTCCGGTTTTTGCGATACTGGAAAGCGAACGGCCCTTTTTATCGATGGTCGCTTGAAGCAGCCGCATTGCTGGCAAAAACTGTGCGTCGATAGCCTGAGCAGCACTCAAATGTATTGCGCTTGGAATAGTGTCATTACTACTTTGACTCATGTTCACATGATCATTGGCCAGAACAGTTTCACCGGCAATTTCGGTTGCCATGTTGGCCAGTACCTCATTGACATTCATATTGGAACTGGTGGCGGAACCGGTTTGAAATACATCGATGGGAAAATGTTCCTGAAACCCTCCGGCACGTACCTGTTGTGCAGCCTTTTGGATAGCATCGGCGCGCTTTTGATCCAACAGACCCAATTCCAGATTAACCCGGGCGGCTGATTCCTTTATCAGGCAAATGGCGTGAATGAAGCCTTCTGGCATCACCAGACCGCTAATGGGAAAATTATTTACTGCACGTTGGGTTTGCGCCGCGTATAAAGCAGAGGCAGGAACTTCCAGTGACCCCATGCTGTCACTTTCCTGTCTAGATTCTGGCTTGCTCATTGTGCTGTTATCTCCGGTCTTTGGAACAATACTGTGACTATAGGATAGACGTGGATAACAGGGTCGGCAACAAATAAACCTAATGAATAGTGTGATCCAGCGCACAGAGTCGGTTTGCCGATCAGAAAAAAGAAATGCTGTTTTATGGCGAGTAAATACGGAACTCTTTCGAATTCTGTAAACCAGGTCTTACAAGAAGATACATGGAAATCACAGAATCATTGTTCAGAAGATAGTTAAATACATTTCAATAGAAGGATATATTAATGAAACCAATGTTGTATGTTAGCGAAAGTGATCATCTGGCAACGGATTCTGAGAGGTTCGTGTAATGTTGGTATTAACCAGAAGAGCTGGCGAGTCGATAATAATCGACGATGAAATCGAGCTAAAAGTGTTAAAAATCCGGGGTAGTCAGGTACATATCGGAATTGAAGCACCGCGTAGAGCTAGTGTACATAGAAAAGAAGTCTGGCTTCGTATTCAGGATGAAGCCCAGCAACAAGAAGCTTCGAACGAGTCAGCTTAAAAACTACTGTAATTATACACAGGCCTTAGGCTATACTCGCCACGTTTCCTTGATGGGCATTTTTACGCGTGCAAACGCTAAAAGCAGGTCAACCTGCGCCACCTGATTACTACTCCGGTAAGCTTGCTTCTTTGTTGCGAGGTGTAGCCTCCCAATATTCTGACATCCTATCTCCCCAGGAATCCTCATTTATAAAACGTCATCAGAGCCTCTCTGTTGATGCTCAACGACTACATGCCAGGCTGATTACGCGTAGGGGTGTTCTATTCAGAATTGATACTCTGAACTACCGAGAACTTGGCAACCTCCACTCCTGTCTGGAAGAATTGTTTGCCGCAGATATTTTGCAATCTCTCAACAGCTGTGCTGCAGACACATTGCTGGGTTTGATAACAAAACCGGAACTGTTGGCTCTTTTTCCACACACTTCAGCACGGCTTAAAAAAGCAGAGTGTATTGAATTTGTAGTAACGCATCATACTGATGGCGCAATTCGCGCCAGACTGGAAACCAGATATCCCTGGGTTCTCAGGTGTAACAGCCAGTTGTTTAGTGTTGTAGAGATTTTATTTTTTGGCAGGGTATCCAGAGATTTCAATGTTTTTGTACTTGAAGACCTTGGAATAGAAACGTTTGAGAAATATACAGTAGATGCACGGTCGCGTGTCTTTGGCTCAAGGAAAGATCTGAACGATTATCTTGAGCTTCTGGACTGTTCAGGGCGCATTGAATTGCTGGCAGAACAGTGGAATGAGGTGCTGGCGTGTCGGCTTTATGACTTTCTGTCAATTGAATTTGAACATCGTTTGCTGGAACGCGTAAGGAGGATAAAGCTATTTAAGCTCTCAAGGGAAGCAGAACGCCAGGGGCAGATGGAATTTGCCCTGCAAGGTTATCAAAAGGCTGGAACTGCCCCTTCTACGGAACGACGGGTTAGAATTCATTTAAAACGAGAGGACATAAAAAAGGCGTTCTGCCTGCTTTCCAAAATTCTGGTTGAACCGAGGTACTCAGCAAGCGAGAAAATGTTTGCCTCGCGATTTGTGCAGCGTAATGCAAAAAAACTTAATTCAGACACTGCACATATGCCCCTAAAGCCTGTATTTGACACCAGGCCAGACGGAAGCAACCCAGAGTTGAATCAGACGTCCTTGAAGCTTGCCCATGCTCCCGAGCAACATGTGGAGCAAGCAGTGATCGACTGGTATCACAGTAATTCTTATCAGGCATGGCACACAGAAAACGGATTTATACAGGCTGTTTTTGGCCTGGTGTTCTGGGAGGTAATCTTTCAACCGGTACCAGGTGTTTTTGTAAACCGGTACCAGTCGGGACCGCTCGATTTATATTGGCCAGACTTTTATAAGCAACGAAAAAGCCAGATTAAAAAGCGTCTGGCTGGTATGTCGAGCAATAGAAAACTTAGCATGGATTTGCTCGCTGTATATGACGCGAAATGGGGGACAGCCAACGCTTTTGTGCGATGGCGCTCTTTTACACGATCAGATCTTGAGTTGTGGCTCAAAATGCTTCCGGTGAATCAATTACGCAAGATTTTGGAAACGATGCTGGAAGATATATCGCAATACCGTCGTGGGTTTCCTGATCTACTGGTTATTGATTCATACGGATGTATTGAATTTGTGGAAGTGAAGGGGCCGGGTGATCAGCTAAGTTCTCACCAGCGCGTTTGGTTCAATCTGTTTCATAGACTCGAAATACCAGCGCGAGTGCTGCGGGTTTTCTGGTGAGCAAAGCTATCGGTATCCTAAAACCAGGAGCCCTACAAACTTGTGAGAACCAATACGGTTCAATCAACGTAAGTATTAGTACCCTGGTTAAATTGCTGTACAGAAAGGGAGATATCCATTTTAAATATGACAGTTCAACTACTTCAGAAGAGGGAAGAAAGACACAAAAGCAAGTGCAGAGTGCTTTACTGAACAACCCGGCATACCAAAAAGAAGTATCTGCGAGGTTTGGCTGGCAGAACGCTCAAATTTCGATTCAGGTACGCGGTCGGGCCGATGGTTTAATGCTGGGTTCGCGTAAGCCACTGGTGGAGGAGTATAAAACCACGAGAACAGATGTGGACGCTTTGCACGCAAATACTGGTGAAATGCATATGGCACAGCTAAAGCTTTATGCGGGCATATTTGCAATGCAGTACTCTAAATATTCAAGTTGGAATCTGGCCCTCATATATGTAAATCCGGACACATTACTGGAGACTCATAAAGCGCAAGAATTTACCACACAACAACTGAGTTCTTTTCTTGAGCAAACCTGTGTTAATTTTTCCCGCATTATACTGTCACACCGACGGTTTCTCAGGCAACGAAACGACAGTCTGCGGAAGTTGGCCTTTCCGTATCCAAGTTTTCGGAGCAAACAGAAGTTATTGAGTGCGAACGTATTCCGAAATTTAAGGGACAAAAAGCACACCCTGTTTGAAGCACCCACTGGTAGTGGTAAAACGCTTGCTACTATTTTCCCTACATTAAAGGCCATCGGTCATGATCACCTCGACCGGATGATATTTCTGACAGCGCGCAATACTGGCAAACTGGCTGTAGAGGGAGCGATAGATTTATTGGCTGGAACAGGAGCCAAAGTACGTAGCATCAGTTTAACTGCGAAGCATACTATTTGTTTTCAGGAGTCTGTAAATTGTGACCCGAACCTGTGCAAATATGCCAAAGGGTACTATTCCCGGGTAGATGATGCGGTTGACGCCTGTCTTGCACACGTACAAATTCATCAGAAAGTAATTGAAAGGACTGCTCTGGAGTTTGAAGTATGCCCTTTTGAGTTATCCCTGGATGTGTCCGTATGGTGTGATGTAGTGGTTTGCGATTATAACTATGTATTCGATCCATTCGTACGGTTTAGGCGATTGGCAGGTATTTTTGACGAAAGAGCGGCACTGCTGATTGATGAGTCCCATCAACTGGTAGACAGGGTGCGTGGGTGTTTGTCCGTTCGGTTTACGAGTGCACACATAACCAATGCCCGGAAAGCGCTTGACGACAATTTGATATCCGACCGTTTCTTGACTGATCTGATTGAACGTTTAACCAGGCAAATACACGCCCTACGCATTAAGGCCAGGCAAACAGATGATAAAAATGCGCGGGGTGAACGGGAAATTTGTGTGCCGGTGGGCTTATTGTCAGACGCTTCTTTACTGGTGGATTACATATCAAAAGATTCAATGCCATCCGATTTGTTTTCATTGGAAGTTCAGAAACTGTTTTACGCTTGTATGGAATTGGTACGCAAGTACGAGTTTCTCGATAAGGACAATGTTTATTTCTTTATCGAGTGGGATGTTAGTTCTACTACGCTGAATTTGTTTTGTGCTAATCCTGCGGCACACATAGCTGAGAGCATTACAACTTATCCAGCCAGTTTACGTTTTTCCGGAACCTTAAGCCCTATAGGTCTATATGAGTCGTTGCACGGTGTTCCCAATTCTGAACTGTGGAGAGTCGAATCGCCTTTTACTTCGGAGCAGTTGGGTGTGTTCGTTGTTGGAGATATATCTACCAATTTTCGCCATCGAAATACGACCAAACACAAGATAGCTGGGGCCATCTTCAGCGTTGTGTCGGCAAAAAACGGTAACTATCTAGTCGCGTTTCCTTCGTATGAGTATTTACGGCAGATATTCGAGCTGTTTACCCTTGAGTTTCCACAAGTGCGTGTACAGGCGCAGACATCGGAAATGGGTACAATTGAACAGGTGAATTTTTTGAATACCTTTAAAACCGGGTCTGATGCTATTGTTGGCTTCGTTGTACTTGGTGGAATTTTCACAGAGTCGATTGATTTTTCCGGCGATGAGTTATTAGGCATGATCGTTGTAGGAATGGGCCTGCCGCCACCCAATTTGCGTACGCTTATAATAGCCAGGGCCTATGCGGAGTCTCAGAAAAGTACTCTGGCACAATATGCGGAGTTTGGTCGTCTGGTTGCCTTTCGATATCCCGCTATGAGTCGTGTCATTCAAGCTGCAGGTCGCCTGATTCGAAGCCATAACGATCACGGAGTATTGTGTTTAATTGATCCAAGATACAGACAATCGGATTATCGTTGTTTCTTTCCAGATAATTGGTGCTCTTGTTATGTGAATTCTCTAGAATTGCCCGTCGAATTGGAGCGCTTCTGGAAAAACAAGCAAAATCGTTCCGAGCGCATTACTGGATAGTAAAATCATGCCTTCATCTACATTTCGCAGAACAAAGATTATCTGCACCATCGGGCCTGCCTCGGCCAGCTATCTTGTGCTGGAACAGCTGCATGCGGCAGGGATGAATATTGTGCGTTTGAATATGTCCCACGCGACCCATGAAAGTGCAGCCCAGATAGTACAGTGGATTCGAACCCTCAACAGAAAAGTGCGTTACCCAGTGGCTATATTGCTGGATACCCAGGGTCCTGAAATTCGAACTGGAGACCTGGAAAAGCCTATACAGCTCAGCAGTGGTGAAGTGGTTGAGCTTACAGTTCTGGATGAGACCGATGTAGAACATACTTCCATTCGCATACATTACAACGAGCTGGTTACTTCTGTATCAGTAGGGGACCGAATTACCGTTGACAACGGGCTTATGAATTTCAAAGTACTTGAAAAACATGGTGGTCGATTAAAATGTCTGGTGCTGGATGGTGGCACGCTTGGTAGCAAGCGACACGTAAATCTGCCGGGTATTCGGGTAAATTTACCCGCAATTACAGAAAAAGACGTTAAAGACATTCGCTTTGGTGTCGAGCAGGGTGTGGACTTCATTGCGCTTTCGTTCGTACGAAACGCGAGTGACATTCATGAGCTTCGAGAGTTGTTGGGTGAGAAAGCACAGGCAATAAGCATTATTGCCAAAATCGAGGATCAGGAAGGGGTAGATAACAAGGAAGAGATTGCCGAAGTTGCCGATGGGCTTATGGTGGCACGGGGTGATCTTGGCATAGAAACCAATATTTCGGAGATGCCGAATATACAGCGAGAATTGGTTCGGGTGACTGCAGTAAAGGGGCGCAGATGTATTGTCGCAACCCATTTGCTCGAGTCCATGATCCAGAACCCTATTCCGACTCGCGCTGAAGTTACCGATGTTGCCAACGCTATCTATGAGGGTGTAGACGCAATTATGCTATCAGGTGAAACTGGCATCGGTGCTTATCCCGTGCGTTGTGTCCAACAATTACATGATATTGCCATAGCCAGTGAAAGGTTCCCGGGTCTGGGCTTTGAGTCACAGTTAGTAGCGCGTGATGATAAACAGTATATAGCACTGAGTGCGGTGCATCTTGCACATGCAACCAGGGCAGTTGGGATTGTTGTTATTACGCGGCGCGGAATCACCGCCGATCAGGTTACCAACTGTAATCCGATTGGTGTTCCGGTATTTGCATTCACAAATATTAGTCATACGCGAAGACGTTTGATGTTAAATCGTTCTGTTTACAGCTTCAGAACAGCATTTAGTAATGACCCGGAAAAAACCTTACAAACAGCCTTTAAGGTGCTGGTGGAACGAGCGGGTCTGAAGCCTGGAGACAAAGTAGTCGTTATTTCAGATGTGTTAGCTGAGTCTCGGGTGGATGCTATCCAGTTACGTGAGCTTTAAACGACAGGGTTCATCGCCGTGTACAACATGCGAATAGAAACAACTATCAACAGAATGCCAAAATAGCGACGCAAATTGTCCTGCTTAACTTTGTGTGCGACTCTGACGCCTAAAGGAGCGGTCAGGAATGAAGCCGTGGCAATTATCAGCATCGCAGGTAAATAGACGTATCCCAACATGCCTGGTTCGGCCTGATTAATTTCCCAACCGCTCAGCACATAACCCAAGGTGCCAGCGATAGCAATTGGAAACCCCAGGGTGCTAGCGGTTGCTGTAGCTCTGTGTGGCGGGACATTAAAAAATATTAGTGTAGGAACCACTACATTGCCTCCTCCAATTCCTGCGATTCCGGAAACTAATCCGGCACTGGTAGCTAATACCGAAGCAGTCGGCCAGTCCGGTAAGGTATGATGAGCACCGGGCGACCAGCGAGAAAGCATAACGAAGGACACCATCAACAGAAATGTACCGATGCAGAGTTTTAACACCAGCTCAGACATACCCGAAGCTATTTGACTGCTGAACAAGCTGCCAATAATTAGAAACAGCGTCCATTTTTTTATTACGGGCCAGACTACGTAGCCTGCTCTTATCTGGGCATAGGCAGCAGATGCGGAAGTAAATATTATCGTGCCCAGAGAGCTGGCCACGGCGGTCAGAACAATACTGGTACCTGACATTTCCGGCTGATTTTGATGGGTAAATAACAGAATCAGACCCGGTACAATGATTACTCCTCCTCCTATGCCCAGCAATCCGCCGGTGAAACCAGCGAGGGAACCCAAAATCAGGCAAAACAGAGTGAAGATAATGTCAGGCAATTTTAGTAAAATTCCAGAGGAGATACGCAATTCTATGAAATTGTATATGCTCTATCAATTGGCAGGTTATTACAGATTTTGCATGAGGGACACGGATATGCCATACAGAAAATTACTAGTGCTTGTACTGCTGTTGGTCAGTGCATCGGTGTCTTTCGCGGCTGAACGGGAAAACCCCGATATACGCGTGGTTCTGGACAATGGTGATGTCTATCTAGGTCAGCTTTCAGACGGCGTCAGGCATGGTCAGGGGGTTTATACATGGCAGGATGGTCGCAAGTATCACGGCCACTTTGAACTGGGGAAGCGAGCAGGGGAGGGCACTCTTGAATGGCCCAATGGAAATACCTATCGCGGCCAGTTTCTGGACAATCAGATGAATGGGCGAGGTTCATTTACCTGGGCTAATGATGATCGTTATGAGGGAGATTTTGTACATGGTCGAAGAACAGGAAAAGGTACTTACAGCTGGAATTCGGGAGATGTATACGAAGGTGATTTTGTGGGTGGGCAATTGCAGGGGGACGGAATTTTTTCGTGGTCAGATGGGCGAATTTACCGAGGTGGGTTTTTGGCGGGTCTAAAGTCCGGTAAAGGGATATATAACTGGCCGAACAGCAATAAGTACGATGGAGAATTTAACAAGGATGAGCGACACGGAAATGGTGTGTACTATTGGAGAGACGGCACAGTTTACCACGGCCATTTTGCTCATAATCGTTCACATGGATATGGTGTAAAACATAAGCCCGATGGCTTGTCGGAATTTCAACATTGGGAGGACGGACGCTTGCTTACTTCGGTATCAATATTTGCGAATCCTAAATGCATGCTCGAAATTGGTGGTATTGAGTGGATGTTTAAAAATGACAGTTGTATTAACGGGCTTGCCCATGGCACAGCATCGGCTGTAAGCCTCGATGGATCGAGGATTTTGGTGGATGCTGAAATAATTCTGGGGAACCTGGTGAGTGGAGAAATTGAATTTCTGGCTCAGGCGTCCTCCAACTAATGGATATTCCCGGTTATAGCATTGAAAGAGAGCTGGGTAGAGGTGGTACCGCTCGTGTGTATCTCGCTGTTCAAAAAAAGTTTGGCCGGCTTGTGGCGGTTAAAGTGGTCTCTTCGCAATTCACCAACGACCCAACTTTTGGTAAGCGGTTTGTACGTGAGTCCCGAATAGTCGCGCAACTGACGCATCCTAATATCGTTCAGGTTCATGATGTTGGCGTCGCAGATGAAAAATATTATCTGGTGATGGAATTTCTTCGCGGTGGCGACCTGAATCGAAAATTGAACCAGGGCCTGCACATGCAACAGGTTCTACAGGTAGTTCGTGATATTGCCAGGGCTTTGGAATTCGCACACAACAAGGGTTACGTGCACCGGGATATAAAACCGGAAAACATATTGTTTCGTGAAGAAGGGTCTGCCGTTCTATCCGATTTTGGTATAGCACGAGTTATGGAAAGCGACAGTGGTATGACACGGCAAGGCTCTGTCGTCGGGACACCTCAATATATGAGCCCTGAACAGGCCGCAGGAAAAGTGGTTGATGGTCGCTCGGATATTTACTCATTAGGTATCGTATTTTACAAAATGTTAACCGGCGAAGTACCGTTTCGAGCGGATACTGCGATTGCTACAGGTATTAAACATTTACAGGATCCGGTTCCTGCTATGCCCGAACACCTTGTAGCATTTCAAGCAATTATCAACAAAATCCTGGCAAAGAATCCGGCAGAACGTTATCAGACGGGCTCAGAACTGGAACATGCAGTGGACGCTTTACGCGTAGAAGGGCTGATACCAAACAACGTTGTTAAGACAGATGTTGTTTCTACCGTTGAAATCCTTGCAGTCAAACAGACAATGGAAATAGTTATGGATGACAACGGCGCGATACGCGCCGATGCAGGGCGCTACAGTGGGCGGTATCGAAAACGTCGGAAAAAACGATACGGCCTGGTGATTGTTGCCGGTACTGTTCTTATTGCGAGTTCGGCCGCATTATATATATCTCCCTTTGGAGAAGAACAAATTGGCAAACTGTTGCGTACCTATGGCTTATCCGAAGACACAGAGTTACGAGAATTGTGGCGTGACGCTCGTGCGTTGCGTCGCGATCCCAGTCAAAGTTTAGCTGCAGTTGTGGCTGCACACCGCCGCGTACTCGGTCTGGATGCTAGCCATGCGGAAGCCCTGGATTCTATTGCAGGATTATCCGCTCAGTGGAAACAGGATATCTCCCAGGCGATTGAATCACAAAATGTTGCACTGGCAGAATCCAAGCTGAAAGAGGCTACTGCGGTTTTTCAGGATGATGACGATTTTGTTCTGTTTGGTGAAAGGATAGCAAACCATCGTAGGGCAATTTTGCTGGTGCAGACCACTCAGGCTTTGATTCAAAGTCATGGTATTTCAGACCTTCCGTCCGCAACGACTGCGGTGCAGTCCTATAAGGAGGCGTTGCGTCTTGATCCGGATATTAGTGATGCTCAAGAAGAACTGGATAAACTGGCACAGTTTTTCACTCGTCTGGCAGATGAGGCACTGCTTGCTAACGATATGACGGGCGCTATTAATTATCTCGAAAGAGCCAGTACTGCAAACGAGGTATTTCCGGGGTTGACTGCTTTGCGGGAAAAAATTCAACAGGCAAATGCTTTGCAGGGCGAGCTGGCAATTCTGCTTCAGCAGGCCAGCCAGTTACGGGCAGATAAAGCCTTAATTTATCCTGCGGGTGGAAATGCCGCAGAACTATACCGTCGGGTATTAGCTACGGACCCGGGAAATGTAATCGCAGCTCAAGGATTTGACGAGGTTTTTACGCAGGTTCTGGGTGAAGTAAGCAGACATTTGGGGAATGGTGAACTGGACGAGGTTTCGCAAATAGTCGACAGAGTAGCTCAGATCGGGTTTGAGACCAGTAAAGTGGATGAGTTGAATTCGCTGCACAAAGCCGAGGTCGATCGTCAAGAGACAGTAAAGCAGTTATTGGCCGATGCGAACAAACATTTTGGGGACGGCTTCATTACCGAACCCGCTGACAATAATGTAGTTGCCAGTGCAAGGGAAGTTATTCGCCTGGACCCGGGAAACAAGCTGGCACTGGTTTTGTTGGATAGAAGTGCTGAGCGTCTTATGGAGGTAGCAGAGGAAGCGTTCACAGCAGGTTTGCGTGCAGAAGCCTTATTGTACCTGGATCTGGCACTTACTGTACGACCGGATGTAACGGAATGGCGTGTTGTAAGAGATTCCTGGAGCTCGGACAGCAATGGGCAATAAATTCGTTTCGTATTCTCTAATTATTGATCGTGATCGTTTCGAGCTGAAATCTCATATCACCATTGGAAGACATCTGGATAACGATCTGGTGGTTGCGGGCGAAGATGTTTTTGATTTTCACGCCCGCATTGAACTAAAGGATCGGGGACCATGGCTGGTTCGCCTGAATAATGCTCCATTGCATGTAAATAAAACCAGTGTAGAGACCGGCGTAGGTCTGCTTCCTGATGATGAAGTTATTTTAGGGCAGCATAATCTGACATTAAAGGTTACTAATTCTGGTCCAACAATTACCAACTGGCGCTTGATTAGTAGAGGAGGCACATCCAGCATCGCTCTATCTGCAAGCGTTCTGATAGGTCGAAGCGCTGATTGCGATCTTTGCATTAGCGAAGGGTTTGTATCCAGGCGCCACGCCCGAATCTATATACGGGAAGGTCTTGTCTGGATACGGGATCTGGACTCTTCAAATGGAACTTTTATTAATGCAAAACGAATAGAGGGCGCAGTTCTGCTAATGCATGGAGATGAGGTAGCATTTGATACCAGCGCATTCCAGCTGGTAGGCGAAGCAGAACACCTCACGCCCGTTGTGGAATACACTGGTCAGTTTGCAGATTCGATGTCGGGGGGTCTCGAACAGGCAGAATCTTCAGCACGCGATCCTGAATATTTGGTGTCATCCTCACTTTCAACGGTGGAAATTTCTCCTTTGCCTTTGGCCGAGGTGAATGTTGCACCGACGTCTTCTTTACCGCGAGGAAGTGGATCCGAGCTGGATAGCTCTACGCTCATTGGTTTAAGTGATCCAATAATGAATGAGGTATTTCCCCTGATGTTGGGAAGATACCTGCTTGGGCGTGATCTGGAGTCGGATATTCGAGTAATTGAGGATAGCGTTTCTGGAAAACACGCGGAATTGGATATACGCATTGAAGGCGCATATTTAACAAATCTTATAGCTACAAACGGTACCCTTATTAACGGTCAGCAAGTTCAAACACAGCGATTACAGAATGGTGATACTATAGATTTAGGCCGGGTGAGGCTGGTATTTCGAGAAAAATCGAGTAAAAGTGACCGGGCCCGAACTGGCTTAAAAATGCCACTTGTCGTAGGAGGCTTAACTCTATCGTTGGCTGGGGTTTTGTTTTTTCTGATTTTCTAGAAGGATAGTAATTCGCGATGGCGGTAAAAATAGATTTTCTGCGTAACCTGGAAGTAGAATATGGTGTGTGCGAACAGGTAGGTAGCCGAATTAGGAGGGTGGTTGCTAAAAACCCCAGCCCCTTTACCTTTCAGGGTACCGGAACGTATATATTGGGCCATATTGATGTTGCAGTGATTGATCCGGGGCCGGCAGATGCTGCTCACATTAATGCCATTCTTAAGGCCACCGCAGGCGAGACCATAAGTCACATATTCATAACCCATACTCACCTCGATCATTCTCCGGGCTGTAAACTGCTTAAACGACGTTGTGATGCAAAGAGCTACGCCTTTGGACCACATGGCTCGGGACAGAAAATTTCTGAAGCGGGCACTGAAGGAAGTGTTGAAGAAGGAGCGGACAACGAGTTTACTCCTGATATTTTTGTTAAACATGGTGATGTGATAGAGACCGATACCTGGTCTGTGGAATGTGTTTACACACCAGGACACACTTCAAACCACATGTGTTATCAACTTCGTGAAGAAAAAGCGTTATTCACAGGAGACCATGTCATGGGTTGGTCTACCAGTATTATTTCTCCGCCGGATGGTGATATGCACGCGTACATGAACAGTTTACAGCTGTTGCTTGAACGAGATGACGAAATCTACTGGCCTACACATGGTTCAGCCATTACCGATACAAAAAAATATGTGGCTTCCTTTATTGCACACAGACTTGAGCGACAGGAGCAAATCATTGGATGTATAAACAAAGGCATTCATAACATTCATGATATGGTGCCGCTTATGTATGTGGGCACTCCCGAGTTTATGTATTCAGCAGCGGCCAGAAGTGTGCTTGCTGCAGTAATGCATATGATCGAAACTGGTGTGTTGCATACCCCCGACAAAGTGTCTCTGACTGCGAGCTATTTCACCAAAAACTAGCCCGTTTATGAGGCCTTAAGGTTCTGTAATCTGTGATCAGCACTTGGAGTGCGGCTTGCGATAATGTTATCAAATGCCCGTATATGGGTTGCTCCTGGTGGTTGTGCAAGTGGTAACTGAACAACCACGGCAACGCCTGAGCCATCCACGAGGTTCATAGCGCGCACATTCCCACCGTGGTATTCGGCTATTATTCGTACGACGTAAAGTCCAAGTCCGAAATGTAATTTATTTTGTGGACCATCTCTGCGGTGGGAAACCATGGAATCAAACAACGACTCCTCGTCGTCATGGGGGAGGGTGGGACCCCGGTTTGCCACAGCTATCTGGAGGTAACCGCGATAAGTATCTACCTGTACCTTAATAGCGCTATTTGAGCGGTGAAAATCAATGGCGTTATCTATCAATTTATCCAGTAATTGTTCAATTCGGTAATCTGCAACGCAGGCATAAATAGGAGCATTGCTACCGCGAAACTGAAACTGTACGCCCTTGTGACTAATGTTGCAGTTTGTTACGTAATTCTCGATCAGTTTATGTACGTCTATAATTTCTACTTCTTCTGATTGCAGTGCTTCTTCAAGGTTTGCCGCATCAGCCAGATTTTGTACGATTGCTCCTATTCTTAATACCCCGCGTTTAGCACTTTCCAGGTAACGACTGTTCTGTATTTCCGGGGCCTCTTCCGCTAAATTCTGAAGAGAGGTGCTGAGCGTATTAAGCGGATTGTTGATTTCATGCCGTAAGGTCCGTGGCATGTTTTCCAAAAAACGATTGTGCTGATGCAGCTTTGCCAACAAGCCTGATACGCTGCGCGCCAGATCTCCTATCTCATCGCTGGCGTTAATTTCGCTTTTCAGTGCATCAGGTCTTAAACGGCCACGTTCGTCTATGCTTCGGCTCGTTTCGCGTCTCAGGTTACGAATTCGCCATGCCAGGCGTCCCGCAAAAGTTAGTAGCGCCAGAAAAACAATAAGCAACCCAGAGGTAGAAAGCAGTATTATTTGTTCTGCCGCATTTCGTTGGAAAGTAGCAATTTCATCGATGTTTTGCTCCACAATTACTGTGCCCAGTATTCGATCCTTTGAAATAATTGGATGTGCGGCCATAATAATTTCCTGCTCCAGCTTCTTGCCATCTACATCACTGCTATCTTGAAGAATGAGCGCGGTTCGTCGAAGTACAGCAGGTGCTCCCGCCAGGGCGGACTGCACCAGTTGCTCGGTTATCTGCTCGGCATTTTCACCCTGGGTTGTTACATCGTCTGTGGAACTCAGTTGATTTATATATCTTTGCAGCGTTTGTACCCGGTTTCTAACGCTTGCTATCCAGTTGCCATCCGGAGTGTTTGCGCGTAGAGAATTGAGACTGCCGGTCTGAGCGCGTACACGTTTGTCGGAATCGATAATCACGATGCGAGCACCTGAGTAACCTAATCCTTCGACTATATTCAATAGCTCTGGCGAGCGGCGTACAACCAGATTAAATCCTGCCTTATCGGCTCTCGGCAGAGTCTGGATGATAGTGCGGACTTCACGAGAGACTTCGTCATCAACATCCACGAAAGATAAACCAAAATATCTGCGTGATCCCAGCATGTCCAATGGCATACGAAATTCCAGCAGGTAGCCGCTATCGGAATGCGTTACGTGTCCCTGAATGTTATTGTTGGGTGGGCCAGAGTTGGAAAATTTCCAGTCCACATCCATATCATATGCAGTGATAACGCCGCCTTCTGGAAACGTAAGAGTTACCCTGGCGTCTTCGCCGCTAGCCTGAATGTACTTAAGCCGCACATGATCTGCACTGTCCAGGCGAAGTGTATTTTCGTCTCGCAAAACCGCGTCCTGATCCCGTATCTTCATAAGCACATTGAGCTGCCCGTCGCGCTCGCCTAAAGTCAGTTCAAACCCAGCATCGCCTGTGCTTCCTGACTCAAGTCCAAAGTTACGCTGTTTTCCATCCAGTTCCTCCCAGTCATTGTCCTTACCATCGAAACGAATAGGGTTTTGCATAGGGTTGGCAAATAAGGCTTCGTAGTCATCGAGTGATAGCGGAAGGTTTTGAAAAAGATCTTCCCGACCGTTAAACAGGCTTGATATTCCCTGTGCAGTTTTTAACTGTGTTTGAGATTGAGCCTGAATAAGAATGCGTTCAAGCTCTACCAACTGTCGGTTACTAATCCATGTGGGAATTACAAGAACGAGCAAACCAAGAAGAACTATTTTTGTGCCTAGTTTTGGTCCACGTAGGCGCTTAAAAATTCTCATTACCAGTTACTGTTTTATCCAGCGGTATCCAAAACCGTATTCGCTTTTTATACAGTCGAAACCCGGGTCTATAGCCTCAAATTTTTTTCGAATATTTCGCATATGCGTATTGATGGTATTATTGGTTACCAGGC
>Ga0256847_1000096_pt1 | contig 60733 bp, 33 predicted proteins | sample TeddybearmetaG_FD_189099 | JGI IMG/M metagenome (GOLD analysis project Ga0256847, IMG submission 189099) | Hydrothermal vent microbial communities from East Pacific Rise, Pacific Ocean - Teddybear | ecosystem: Environmental > Aquatic > Marine > Hydrothermal vents | place: Pacific Ocean: East... | reverse complement strand
ATTGATTCTCAACTTATCACAATTTTTTCGTCGCGTAGCTTTGGCTATGCTCCTTTAAAATCGTTATAATTTGAGAACCAAGCACATACAAATCATTTTAACATACGTTTTTAAATCACTTCATTATATTAATTGTTGTAAACCCGGCAAGAGGTCAGAGACCTTTGCCTCGAATTAGAGTTGTGAACGAGAGGAAGGTCTCTAACCTCTCTTAGGATAATAGCATTACGGATTATGTGGTGTCTGACATGCACCAAAAGGAGGTGTAATATTCAATCCTTGAGGCAATGGAAAGATTCCCCAATTGGAATCAATACTAGTCTTGTCACAATCTCCTTTCCATAATTCGTCAAATGCTTCGAACATAAAGACCCAGATATTTGAATTTTGACTTTTTGCCCATGTACCCATTTCTTGTAGATACTTCGCTTGATTTGTGCTATTGCAACTTGCTACTCCTTTCGTAGAACCTTCAGGAGTAGGAACTGTACCTGTTGAAGGCCAACCTGTTTCACCAATATTAATAATCATATCTGTCAAACCATAACTATTTATCTGAGTTCGTAATCCTGTTGATTTGAGATAGAGTCATCCCCTTTATTGAGTGCAGCACAATTCCAAACCTTGATGCCTCCAACTTCTGAAGCAGCTTGTACATTCCAAACATTGCCTCTTTGAAATCCAGCTGTGCCACCTGCCCATGGACCAGAACCAAAAGTTCGAATTGTAGATTAGCCTGTATTTTTAACCCAACTTGAAAATTTGATACAAAGACAAAAATTTCTTTCATTTTTAATTCGCTGATAATCAAACAAGTAGAAACTTTAACATTTAACTGCAAAATTCATAAAACACAAGCAATCAATATGTTGTGATTTTTAAATCTGATTTGTAGTGACCCAAAACATATATTTCATTAATTTTATTTGTATGTTTGCGCCATGTTTATTAGAGCCGTTATTAACCAACTAGAAAAACAAAAGTAGTGACCCAAATGTAAAATTACAATTCGTAATAGATTGACGTACAGCTACTTGTGTAATATATTTTTCAAGTTGGGTTAAGTGTCGTCAATAAGATTTTGACGTCATTGAGAGAATATCCGCACCAAGGTGGTCCCTGCCATTAGTACATTCTCCAACAAAAGGTTGGAAGCCTATGCCAATTTGTGCATTAGGTGCATTTAAGTTTACCATTTACATTTGGGTTTTGAGAGTTTAATTAATGAACATTAAGATAAAGGAATTAGATATTAAAATCCCTTTATAAAGGCAAATAATTTAATAAATCAGGTATTTATACCCTATAAAAAAAGTGTAAATTTTTAGATGTTAGCGGTACTATTTTTTATTAAAATTTAAAGCTAAGAAATGAAAAAATTCTACTTATTATGTGTTTCGATCATGTGCTTTTCTGCATTTATACAAGCTCAAGCTCCACCACCCAAATTTTTAAATGAAATAGAAATACCACCTCTTATTACTAATCCAGATGCCTATGATTTAGATGTGATTCAAACGGTCCATGACTTTAACCCTCATGCTGCTGCTGATCCATTGAATGGTGTTACCACTTTTGCTTTTGAAGATTTTAATAATCCAGGGACTACTTCGATACTAGGGCCAACACTTATCTGGAGATATAAGCACATGTTAACACCTACCGTCTTAAATGTTCTTGATGAGAGGACTACCTGTCACTGGCATGGAGCGCATGTACCTCATTATGCTGACGGCGGACCATACCAGATAATAAAGCCAGACTCATTATGGGCTCCAGAATTTCAAGTATTAGATAAATCCGCAACAATGTGGTATCATCCGCATGCTATGGATCTCACATACAGGCATGTACAATTGGGGTTGTCAGGGATAATAATTGTTGAAGATCCAGAAGATGATGCCGGGGATCCGGATGATGATTTATTAGCTGCAATCCATGATACCCTTCCTACTGTTTATGGAGTTAATGATTTTCCTTTAATCTTTCAAACCAAAAAATTTATTCTGGACACCATGACCAATAGAATGGAAATCATGAGCAATTTTGGATTCAAAAATGGTTATGAATTTATGGTCAATGGAATAATCGATCCTTACATGAATGTTCCTGCAGATATGATAAGGTTAAGAATATTGAATGGTGATGGGAAATTTTCTTTCAATTTCCATTTTGATAATTATGACGGATCCAGTTTTCCAGCTCAAATGATAGCTACAGATGCTGGATATATGGATAAAACTTATCAACTTGATGAAATTCTTATGGCTCCGGGTGAAAGAACAGAATGGCTGCTGGATTTAAGTAATAGGGTAGGAGATACAATCTATATCAAAAACATGGTATCTATTATCCCTGCTGGAATAATAGGTGATGGTCCAACAACAGGTGGTTATGCAGCTGATAGAAATTTATTAAAACTAATCGTTGGGCCTTCTTCTGGTATTGACAGTCCAATACAATCATTTCCGATTGATCTTCATCCATTGGAGACGCCTCCATTAAGTGATGTATCTCGTGAAAGAACAAAGGTATTTCGAAAAGGTGTATTTAATGACCCTGCTACTGGAAATCCACTTTTCACTATTGATAGTGTCTTAATGGATATGATGGTAGTAAATGATGTAGTAATGCTAGACAGCACAGAAGTATGGACTCTTGATAATCAAACCAGTAATGGCCATCCCTGGCATATACATGATATCCACTTTTGGGTTACTGAAGTGATAGATGCTGCAGGTAATATGCTCAATCCTGATGACTATCCTGCAATATTCAAAGGACCAAAAGATAATGTACTTGTGCAGCCTGGTTGGAAATTGAGCTATATTACTACCTTTTCCACCTTTGGTGTTGCCGATCCTACAGATCCGACTAACTCCTATATGTATCATTGCCATATTTTACCACATGAAGACAAAGGAATGATGGGGACATTTGTCGTTTGGGATGGTACGCCAGTTGGTGTAGATGATCCAAACCAATCCGTGATATCGATGAAAGTACATCCTAATCCTGCTCAGGGTGTAATATATATGGATGGTGCCAGTACGAAAGAAAGTACCCTGCGCTTTATCAACTTGAATGGACAATTGGTGAAAGAGATGAGCTTACCAGCTTTTGAAGGAGCTATACAGCTTGATACCGATCAATTACCAGCCGGTATGTTGATTATGGATTGGCAAACGCATGAAGGAAAAGCGATTAGCAAAGTAATGATTCAATAATAAAGTAACATTTTCTACTTGTTATTTTATCTTTCTACGGCGTTAAAAAGCCTCGCCAATGCGCTGCATTGTCTACGTTTTTTGCCTTGTTGAAAAATAAAATACCTGCGTATAAAAGCGTACTTTATTAATGTATCATTCCTAAGAGAGTATATTAAACATATATGGACCTGTAATTGATTTTGCAGGTCCTTTTTTTAAAAAAGTCAATACCTACCTCCACGAATCTCCGCGACCTCTCCGAATATCTCCGTGTAATTTTTCTTGAGACAAAAAAAGCCCGCACCAAACAATTTAGTGCAGACTTTCGATATGTCCATTCAGTCATTTTACATGACTAATGAGATTTTAATTATTAAGCTGATTTTACAATCACCCCATTTTCTACTGACAAAGAAACTATTTGTCCAGCTTTATTCTTATAAATGATATTTTGATTGCCCTTTTTAGTCTTGTTGCTAATGATTTGAACTGGCATAGCTATGTGTTTGACAAAAGCTGGATCAATTCCTAAAGACTCAGCATTTTCAGTTATGTCAGCTACGAATTTATTCAAGATTTTTTTATTCGGAGCATCAAATTCTTCAAGTAAAACGCTTACACTTAAATTGTTATATACAGAGGACACAACTGTTGCACTGGAGGCAACACCTACTATTCCAACGGTACTTGCTGCGGTAAGGAATGTTCTTCTTTTCATTATTAGTTGATTTTTAAAAGTTTAATTTTTATTAAGATCAAATTATTAAATATGGTTTTATTTTTAGTCAGGCCAAACTTCTCCACCATGATCATTTACGACTTCTATATGTCCAATGTTGGTGATCTCAAAATGATGGCCATTTCTATTATTACTCATAGAGCACCACACAAATCCCTTCTGTTTGGAATATATACAAAGATTACCATCTTCTTGGAATTTTAAAAAATAGTCCATTTTTGGATCACCACCTTGAGAAGTATTTGACCATATTTCATTTGTTTTAAAAACAAGTATTCTTCCATCATCACAAAGCGCACGATCAATTATTTCCTCAACCACCATTCTACCATCATTTGTCACTCTGGTTTGATATCTAATATTCCTAGAGACTATACTTTGACCTTCATTTACTTGACGCTCTTTGCCTATAGTTCCGATGTATTGTCCGACAGTATATGGTTTTTTACTTTGCATACCACATCGATTATCATGTCGTATTCTTGAGTTATCCTTATGCGGAGGATTTTCAACCAATACTTCATATGTCTTGAATGTAATTTCTTTTCCTCCATATCCAATATTACAGATACTTTTGGATACAGCTTTGAAAACCTTACCAGGATGAGTCCCATTTGCATGATGTGCTCTTCCTACATAGAGTGGTTTTCCTTTCTCGTCACCTGCTTGAATAGCATGATCAGGTATTTTCCCATCAGTTTTAAGCCAGTCCAATTCGACGACACCTTTATTTACCAATACTTCAAATCTTTTTAACCCTACTTCTTTACCGCCCCATCCAATATTACATCTGCGCTCGACAACTTTTCCAGGGTGCATGGCTCCTTTATAATTACAGCGGCAGACAGCCAAACTTCTATGTGTTTCTACGCCACCAATGACGGCATTCGAGGGTAGTTCTCCATCAAACTCAACCCATTCTAATTGAGCAGATGCGAAGTTAGATGACAACATCAATATTGATGCTAGAAAGAATAATTTTACAATTTTCATAATTAAATTATTATGCTTTAATAAGTTATTATATATCCTTTAAATTGTTTTGCACAGTTAGATTTATTTTCATTTATAATAATGGCTATTTTTTGTGCATAGACATGACAACTGCCATTTTGTGCAATTATGAATTTAAAGGGTATTCACGGAGAACAAGTTAAGAAAATATAATTTATAGATTAATAAATGTATTGAAATGTGAGTGGTTTATGCTGAATGGTAGGTTTGGTGTTCTGAATGGACGGATTAGAGAACAGGTCAAATGGATTAACAGCCAATAAAAATGGAAAGAATTTTGTAGTATATAATATTGAAGTTGAGAGATATAAGTATCGAAGAGCATATTTTAGACTATTATTTCCTAATGACGGGTTCCTATGTATATATGCGGTTTTGATCAAGAAGCTATCGCCAATGAGTAATTATGAATTATACTGAAGAACAAAAAAAGGTTTTCCATTTTGTAAAATTTGATTCTAATCATGGTATTATTGATGCCGTAGCAGGATCAGGTAAGACTACAACTATTATTGAAAGTGCCAGCTTCATTGAGCAATTATTATAATTGAATCTGTCTTGAATTTTGAAATTTCATTCAGGAAGTTTGCATTTAGAGAGCCTCAATAACTGTCCGCATAAGTCTTTAGATAAATAATTAGGAAAATAAATAGCTGAATTTTGTATCTTTATTAGGCTTGAGAATAGGACGAATACGTATTCACTTAACCGTAATGTTATTAAATACAATAGATAAAAAAATTAGAGTACTGATAGCCATTAATATTCTAAACAGATAAAGGTAATTTCAAAAAAAATAAGTCATGAGAACTTGTGCTATTATTCTTATATTTTTTTCTTTTCTGCTTAATGTAAATGCCCAAATAATTAACCCCTTGGGATCAGGGCTAACCATGAGAGGCTCCGTGTACGACATTGTCTTAGATGCCCATAGTGATAGGTCATATTTTGTCGGAAATTTTTCTGCCATAGATGGAATAAAAATGGATAAAGTTGCTTTAAAGGAAAACGAAGAATGGAAAGCGATACCAGATACTTCTGAAATAACAGGTGTAGTATATTGTGCAGAAGTCCATGAAGGAGATTTATATATAGGAGGAAATTTCACTATATCTTCAAGTACAAAGATCACTAATCTTGCAAAGCTAGTAAATGGAACTTGGAAACCATTAGGTATAGAACCCATGAGTGGATCAATTCGGGATATAACATGGTTTGAAGGAGAATTATATGTTACAGGCGATTTTAGAAGTATACGCGGAATCAAGAATAATGGTATCATGAAATACTCCAATGCTCAATGGCAGGATTCAGGTCTTGATTCTTATCTAAATGCGGAAGGTTTATTTGTATCTGGAGATACATTGTTTGCATGGGGCAATGGATTTTCAACGGATGGTGGTGATTCCCATATCGCTTCATTTTACACCGATGAAGAGTGGACTACATTACCCAATATAGGTTTTGATCCTAGTGTTAGTAGCGGATGTATTATGTATAATGGGAATCTCTATGTAACAAGATACAATAAGTTGCAACGGTTTAATTTTAAAACCTATGAATGGGAAGTGGTGGCATCTCTGTTATTTTCGCCAGAATCAGCTATGCTTTTCGAACACGTGGGAGACCTGTATGCTGTTTTTGATGAATATAACTTTTATCGGTTGTCAAATGGAAATTGGGAATTGGTAGAATTAGTTGAAAATCAAGGTGCAAATGACTATATTTTTGGTAGTATCAATATTGTAAAAACTGTGGATGGGAAAATGATTATTGGCGGCGATTTTCAACATTGGGATTCTAAAAGTGTCTCACTTTCTATTTTTGATAATATGAATTTTTCGGCTTACGGGAAAGTATCTTCACGTATAACCCGTAAAAGTGCATGGGAGTATTCCATTGGAAGTTCGATAGTCACTTATAATGATAAATATGTTATTGCTGGCAAATTCAGTTTTGCGGATGATATTTACTCTCCTAACATTGTCTATTGGGATGGTGAAGAATTTAGTCCATTTGATTTTCCATTAACGAAAAGCATAAGACAATTGGAAGTCTTTGAGAGTGAATTATATGCGGTAATTATTGCCGACGATGAGAACGATCCAACATTACTCGGTTATAGTATGCTTAAATTTGATGGTGACGAATGGGTTGGTATTGAAACACCATTTGTTGTTGAAGAAATCAATATAGTAAATAATAAAATGTTCATCTTAATAGATTATAGCATGAACTCTACTGATGGAGGACCATTTTATTTGCAGGATAATAATTGGCAAGAATTAAAACCTTTTCCTATAAGTGGAACAATTCCCTGGTATCGGTATGGCAATGTTAGATCATATAATGACGGCTACCTTATGCCTATATATCATTATCCAGTCGGAGATCAATTAATTTATCTACCTAATGATACCAGTGATTGGGTTGTGCTAGATACAATAGATATATACTTTGACCATTTGCATACTATCGAAGAAAAGAAATTTCTAGTAAATGATTGGCCAAGGATTATCTATGAAATTAGAGATGACAAAATTGAAATTATTGCTGAAGATATAGAAGTTGAGAATCCCTTTTTCTTCACTTTAGAAGATGAGATATATTTTTCTGCTTGGAATGGATTTTTGTCCCGATACAATGATCAAAATACATTTGATTTTTATAATGAATTAAGAATACGTGATCTTGAAATGATCAGTGATAATCAATATTTGGTCACTATGCAGTCCTCAGGTTATTCTACTGGTCTAGAGCGAATTGAACTAAATAATCTCGGAATTCTGACTTTTGAACCGTTAAAAGTAGATCTTGAAAAAGATAGACAAAATATTTGCCCTAAAAATCATATTCAGTATTGGCCTAGCACAGACCATGTGAATGTAAGTTATCAATGGGATTTTGAAGGAGGCGTACCAGTCACATCTAATGTTGCTCATCCCATGGTAAAATACAATTTGCCTGGTACATACACATCTACTTTAAGAGCCACTAATATTGATAACGATACTGTATATCTAACATCAGAAATACATGTTGATGATTGTGTAATACCAGAGTCAAGAGCCAATAATCACGATAATATATGGATCATGGGTTATAATTTCAATAACGGAGGACTTGGTGGATTTGATTTTACTTTTCCTGATTCTGTAATTTCTGCTAGATACTCGTCACCAAAAGAACTTCATAATGGTACTGTCGTCATGTCAGATGTTCAAGGAAATTTACAGTTTTATTCCAATGGAATTTCTATCATGAATAGGAATAACCAACCGATTCAAGGTTCTGATTGCTTTAATTCTGGTTTGAATTATAGTTTAGATAGGTTTATATCCAACCAATCTTTATTAAGTATACCTGTAGTAGATAATGATAGTGTATACCATCTATTCGACTTAGATCCGTTGCAAATTGATGGTGAATACTGGTCAAGTGCCTCTAATTTATCCATAACAACAATTGACATGACCAGAAATGATGGTCATGGAGAAGTTGTGAATTGTAATGAAGAGATAATAAATGATATTCTGCTACATAGTACGATGCAAGCCACTAGGCATAATAATGGAGAGGATTGGTGGATCATAGTTGGTAAGTATCAAAGTGATGAATATTATAAGATACTACTTACTAAAAATGGGGTAGAGTCTGTCGAGACTTCTTACTGGAATAGATATTACGAATCCGCGTTTAATGGTCAATCCACGTTCTCACCTAATGGGCAATTCTATGCGCAAGTCATCAGAGAAAATCAAGAAGTGAGCATATGGAAATTTGACAATCAAACTGGAGAATTATCGGAGCGACAAGTATATACAATTGTACCCGTGGATGAGTCTGAGTATCCTCAGGGATGTTCTTTTTCTCCTGATAGCAGATTTCTTTATGTTTCTTCGCGCACCCAACTTAGGCAAATTGACCTTTGTAATTATGATGAAATTGAAGTTGAGTTAATAGATAGTTGGGATGGTACTTTCGAATTTATTTATCCATTGTATTTTGGAAAACAAATGCTCGCTCCAAATCAAAAAATCATAGTTACACCTGTGGGCAATAGTCACAGATCATTTGGTGTAATAGAGTCGCCAAATGAAAAAGGTACCAATTGTAATTTTAAACAGCACTCTTTGAAATTGTCTGAACTTAATAGAAATTCAGCAGATGTTATACCCATTTTTCCTCATTTTCGAAACTATCCGAGCTATGAAGGTGATTGTGAAATAGTAAGCACTACCCCAACAAATATTTCGGATTCGTTTTATGTTTATCCTAATCCTATTAGATCTAATATTGCTTTACATTTTAGTCAAAAAGCAACGGGTGATTTGTATGATGTGGAAGGCAAAAAAATCTATTCATTTTACAATATAGATTACCTCGATATTAATTCGCTGAGAGCTGGTGTTTATATTATAAAAACTGATGTAGGTACTCAAAGGTTCGTAAAGTTCTAGGGTATTAAAAAGTCTGATAATCACAAAGCTGCAGATGTTATCAAAAATTGGATAAGAACACTAACCACATTAGAATTTCTAGGTACTTAGGAATGGATTTATTATACGAAATTTAAAGTGGTCGAATTTGACCATTTTAAATCAGAATAGAGTCTATATTGGATAGTAATATTGGTGTTCTGAATGGGCCTATAAAACGTTAATTGCTGTAAATTTTAAGGATCTGAGGTTTGTTTTCAATTTTTTTCAATGTAACCATTCCTAAACCATCAACTGATAAATTTAAAAATATCATGCACCGAAGTCTGGCAGCATTTTGTCATATGTTGAAAGGCATATCTATGCAGTTTAAGCCTAGATTAAGCCTCAATGAAAAAGTCAAATATTTATATCTAATTTTTTTAAGAATCTAACTATTCAATTTTTTTTGGAGTCTAATAATCTGTTATCTTAGTGAATATTAAAGGCATTAAGGTGTAGGGATTAACAATTACTTACCCAAAATAATCATTCGTGACTTAATTCAACATAAATGTATATATCACATTAACAACTTTACACTATTGATTGATTGTGTTGTGCAATATTCAGGTTCTCATGATGACAGCTTGTGTTTAAATAAATGTAGACAAAATTAAATTTTAATCTAACAAAGAGAACCTACAAAATGAACAATTTATGAAGGGGAAAGGAGACTTAGTAAAGCTTATCTCAAATAATAAAATAGAATTAGCTATAAAGGCAATAAACGACATATTGGAAAAGAATCCAGATAAGGATATTTCTTTATTAATTAATTTACTGCACACTAATTTTAACGAGCTAAAAACTGAAACAGCTTTAGGAACAATAGGTAAGGAAGAGGTAAGAATAAGGAAGAATAAAATTACTATAAAGCTACTAGAAATAGTTGGTGATTTAGAAGATAAGAACTACGATATCACAAAGAAATCTAATGAAGCATTTTTTGCTCAATTTAATCTCAATGCGAAAAAGATTCGATTGGGCTGCTCTATCGCTTTTTTCATGCCATTAGTTATATATATTAGCACTCATATATTTTTAAATAATCAACAACAACAAAATATAGTCTTTCAAGTTTCAACATCATATGGAGCAATTATTGATAGTGCTTTTTGGAATTTAAAAAAAGTAATAATAGGGGAAAATTCTTCATTAATTTGCAAAAGTTTAAATGATGATAAATTTATAAATACAATAAATGTAACAGGTGATGTTTTATTAGAAATAGAAAAACAAAATAATGGAAATTTAGAAATTAATACTCCAAAATTTCAAGTGAAAGTTTTGGGAACTACTCTCCATATAAAAGATTATCAACTCGATACAACAAGTTCCATAATAGTTTTAGATGGGAAAATACTGACTAATTGGTCTAACAAGAAAATGGAACATCTTCAAATCAAAGATTCATTAATAAACAAAACTATACACAGAGGACAAAAGTTGATTATCAATTCAGGTCAATTGTCACAAAGTGTGAAAGTTATAAATTATCCTGGAGTAAACTATGTCAGTAATCAATTCTTTCCTTCATCAATAGAACAAACCATACAAAATCATTTAAGTAGTAAAGAGTTTTCGATAACAAATTTTCTTATTCAAAAGGAGTTGACTAAGATTTTAGATAGTATAGAATTGGATACTTCTAAATATTTGAAAATCAAAACTTTACAAGGTATTTACTATTCTCAAATTGGCCAACTAGATAGAGCTTTCTTCTCTTACCATGATTTAACTGCAAAAATACGTCCAGAGAATTCTTGGGAGCTGTTCTTTAATTTGGGGAATCACTTCTATGATAAAAATGAAATGGAGCAGGTAATATTATGTGATAAAGAAGCTTTAAAAGTAGCATCTAAAAATCAAAAAACATTTATTTATTTTCACATAGGATACTCTTACAAATTGCTAGGTGATTTTCAAAAGGCAATAGAATATATTGAATTGAGCCTTGACGATAATATGGAATTGGATAAACTAGAAAGTGCTAGGTATTTTGAGTTAGCCGAAAGTTATAAAGGTTTAAATAAATACAAACAAGCTTTAAAATTCTTTTCTAAAGCCAAAGATGAATACTTAAAACATGAAGAAAATAGAGTGGCATTAGATACAATAAAACAAAGAATTAGATTTTTAACTAATTATTCGGAGAAATGAAAGGACTAAGAATTCTATTACTAATACTTATGCAACCAATATGGTTGTTAGGTCAAGAACAAAAAGTTGAAACTGAAATAAAATCAGAAAATATATACGACTTATCAATAATAAACATAAATCCAAATTTGTTTCCTGAGATATCAGTTATTTTTCAAGCAAAAAACAAATTTCACAGACCATTATGGAAATTGGATGAGTCTGAAATATTAGTTTATGAAAATGGAAATCCTTGTGAGGTGTTAAATGTAATAAATATATCAAAAAATAAACCTATAAATATTGGTCTTGTATTTGACCATTCAGGGTCTATGGTAGATAATCCCATTCAAATTTTAAATGGCTATAATACCATGCAAGATTATTATTTTTCGGGTAAACCTTTACCTGAAAACTATAAAATGGCGATTGACTATGCTAAAGAAGGAATTAATGGTTTTTTAAGTGGAATTCATAATTCTGAGGATTCAATCCTTTTTGTTGGCTTCTCAGATAAAGTAGATAAGGTACTTCCATTAACTAATAATACAAAAAAGGTCTTATCTTTTATTAATCAAGTTGAACCCTCAGGGTCAACTTCTTTTTATGATGCTTTGTATCTAGCTATTGAACTTCTTTCGGACAATACAAATAAACAAGTTATAGTAGCTCTTACGGATGGAAAAGATAATATGTCTAAAAGTTCTTATCAAGAAGTAATCAAATTAGCTAATAGCATAGGTGTAAATATTTACGTTATAGGACTTGGCTTTGTTAATGAAGTACCTTTACAATTATTATCAAATAGAACCAATGGTTATTATTATCACACTAATGACCCGGATATGTTGAAAGAAATATATCTAAATATTAAAGATCAAATTAGATCTGTTTATCAAGTTGATTATAAGTCTTATAGTGTAGATTATTTAAATGAAGAGAGAAATACTAAGTTTGAATTTGTGAATGATACTTTATTATTTACAAATAAATCAGCTTTTTATTCCTTGACAAAGGAAACTGTTGAATATTTAAAGGAACAAGAAAAAAAAAGAAGGATGCAAATGATTTTTGGTGGATTAGTTATTTTAGGAATAGGAAGTTATATGATTCACAGAAGAAGAAAATATAGATCTTAAACTTTATCAACTACCGAGTATTAAATTAAAAATAGAAATTTAGATACAATAAGAAAACATCCATTATTTCTTCCAATTTAATTTATCCAATAAAACCCAAAAAAATACCCTAACTTTGCGCCCAATGTACAACACCTACAACATAACAATAATTATTATTAGCTCTGCACACGATCTGTAAAGAGTAAAGAAGATATTTTATAAAGCTCTGATGATCGTAATGACATCAGAGCTTTTTTTATTTTTACACCTTTTTTAGAACAAAGGCGAACAGAAAGAAACGACAAATGGCAAAATATACAGAATATAAAGGGCTCAATCTTCCAGAGATAGACAATACGATCCAAAAGTATTGGCAAGAGAATGGGATATTCAAAAAGAGCGTAAATGAAAGATCGAAGGACAATACCTTTGTTTTTTATGAAGGACCTCCATCAGCGAATGGAATGCCAGGGATTCATCATGTGATGGGTCGTACAGTGAAGGATTTGTTCTGTAGATTTCAGACGATGAAGGGCAAGAGGGTAGAGCGAAAAGGTGGCTGGGATACCCATGGTCTTCCAGTGGAATTGGCTGTCGAGAAAGCACTAGGAATCACAAAAGAAGATATTGGCAAATCTATCTCAATTGAAGAGTACAACCAGAAGTGTAGAGAGACGGTGATGCAGTACAAAGATGTATGGGATGATATCACTAAGAAGATGGGATATTGGGTAGATCTGAATGATCCATATATCACTTTTGAAAATAATTATATTGAGTCTGTGTGGTGGCTGCTTAAGCAACTGTACAATAAAGACTATATGTATAAAGGTAAAAGCATCCAGCCTTATTCTCCTGCTGCCGGTACAGGTTTGAGTACGCATGAGTTGAATCAACCTGGATGTTATAGGGATGTGACTGATACAACAGTAACAGCACAGTTTGAAGTTATAGTAGATACACTTCCTCCATCCTTACAAGGAAAAGGAGACATCTCAATACTGGCGTGGACGACAACACCATGGACTTTACCTTCAAATACTGCTTTGACTGTCGGTCCAAAGATTGATTACGTTTTAGTGAAGTCATTTAATCAATATACACATCTTCCAAATCAAGTAATACTTGCAAAGAAATTGGTTGCGAAACAGTTCAGTGGAAAGTTTGTAGAAGTGCAATCAGAAGAAGAGATTAATGCTTATAACAAAGGGGATAAGAAGATTCCTTATTTACAGACAACTGAAATTAAAGGGTCGGAGCTTATCGATATACGATATAAACAACTGCTTCCTTATGCAACTCCATTTGAAAATGCTGAAAATGCCTTTCGAGTAATCGGGGGAGACTTTGTAACCACGGAGGATGGAACAGGCGTAGTACACACAGCACCGACTTTTGGAGCAGATGATGCTATGGCAGCTAAAAAAGCAGTGCCTGAAATACCTCCAATGCTGGTTTTAGATGAAGAAGATGAACCTGTGCCATTAGTAGATTTGAAAGGTGCTTTTAGAAAAGAACTTCCTGAAGTAGGTGGCAAATATGTCAAGAACGAATACTATACTGAAGGTAATGTGCCTGAAAGATCAGTGGATGTAGATATTGCCATCAAATTAAAAGAGGATAACAAAGCCTTCAAAGTAGAGAAGTATGTTCACAGTTATCCGCATTGTTGGAGAACAGACAAGCCTGTTTTGTATTATCCATTGGACAGTTGGTTTGTGAAGACAACTGCGGCTAAAGAACGGATGATCGAATTGAACAAGACTATCAATTGGAAGCCTAGTCATACAGGAGAGAAGAGATTTGGGAATTGGCTTGAAAATCTTCAAGATTGGAACCTTTCGAGATCAAGATATTGGGGGATTCCACTACCAATATGGAGGGACGCCGATGAGGAAATAGAGATATGTATTGGGTCTATAGAAGAATTAAAAACGGAAATTGAAAAAGCAAATAAAGTTCTTGGCTTAGATCAAAAGGTTCCAGATGATCTTCATAGGCCTTTTATAGATGATGTGGTGTTAGTCAGCGAAGATGGAATAAAACTAACAAGAGAGGCCGACCTTATTGATGTATGGTTTGATTCTGGAAGTATGCCTTATGCACAACTTCATTATCCTTTTGAAAATAAAGAACACTTTGAGAAGAATTACCCAGCGGACTTTATTGCTGAGGGAGTGGATCAAACAAGAGGTTGGTTTTTCACACTTCATGCTATTGCAACCATGGTTTTTGACAGTGTAGCATATAAAAATGTCGTGTCGAATGGACTAGTATTGGCTAAGGACGGTGTGAAAATGTCGAAAAGTAAGAAAAATACTGTTGATGCGTTTAAGACGATAGAAAAATATGGCGCAGATGCCACCAGATGGTACATGATCTCAAATGCCTCACCATGGGATAATCTTAAATTTGACCTTGATGGCATTGCAGAAGTACAACGTAAGTTTTTTGGTACATTATATAATACCTATTCTTTTTTCTCTCTTTATGCAAATATCGATGGATTTGCATTCGAGCAAGAAAGTGTTGCATTGAATGATCGACCAGAAATAGATCGATGGGTAATCTCATTGTTGAATACACTCAAAAAAGAAGTGGATCAAGATTATGCCAATTATGAGCCAACGTTAGCAACTAGAAAGATTCAAAACTTTGTAGATCAGCATCTTTCGAATTGGTATGTGAGACTTTGTAGAAGACGTTTTTGGAAGGGAGAATATGAGCAAGATAAAGTAGCCGCTTATCAGACATTGTATGAATGCATGGTAGCAATCTCAAAATTGATGGCACCAGTAGCACCATTCTTTTCAGATTGGCTATATCAAAATCTAAATAATGCTACAAAAATGGAGTCGCATGAATCTGTCCACTTAGCATTATTTCCAGAGTCTGATGAATCTGCCATCGATAAGAAATTAGAGCAGAGAATGGATTATGCGCAACGCATATCTTCATTGGTATTGTCATTGAGAAAGAAAGATAATTTGAGAGTTCGTCAACCACTTAAGAAGGTCTTATTGCCAATTCTAGATCCATCATTCCAAGAGCAAGTAGATGCAGTCAAAGACCTAATTCTAGCCGAAGTGAATGTAAAAGAGATAGAATATATCTCTGATACTACCGGAATCATAAAGAAAAAAGCAAAGCCTAATTTCAAGACTTTAGGAAAGCGATTAGGACCGAATATGAAAGCTGGACTTTCTGTAATCAATGGGTTTGATCAAGAAACAATTGCACAGATAGAAAAGACCAATGCTTATGCCTTAGAATTAAATGGCGAGCAGTATGAAATATCTCTTGAAGACATAGAAATCTTATCAGAAGATATCCCTGGATGGCAAGTAGCTTCTGACCGAGACATAACTGTCGCTCTGGATATCCAATTGGATGAAGCACTCATCGCCGAAGGGACAGCAAGAGAATTAGTCAATAGAATCCAAAATATCAGAAAGTCAAAGGACTTCAATATTACGGATCGAATAGAAGTGGTGGTAACAGCCGATGAAAAAATCGACGAAGCCCTGACACAATTCAGTGATTACATTTGCAATGAAGTATTGGCAAATAACATATCATCCAAAGCAGGGCTTGAGAGCGGAGAAAAAGTTGAATTATTTGAAGGGGAAGAAGTTCTCATTGATGTGACAAAAGCATAGAATAATTAAAAGCTAAATGCGGTTTTATATTGTTTTTGCCTTTCACTTAATGAATGAAATTAGAGAATTGGAATCGCAAGATTTCTCCACAAGGTCGAAATTTGAGGTAATTGGAAAATTGTAGTTCTTCGGCTACGCTTAGAATGACAATTTTATTTTGAAGAAAGTGAAATATAAAGCGCGGCAGTGACTAGGAATGTAAGTGAGTGAGCAAAAGCTACCAAAAGCTACCCACAGTGAACGCTTTACTTCATATAATAGTTCAGTGTTAAGAACTATTTATCTTCTATGTTTTGGCTTATTTCAAAGATACCCTTTTTTCCGACTGCGTAATTACGCTTTATTGTAACGTGTGTAAACCATATTGCACTTTTGTGCATTTTGTCATACACCCGCTGAGAGCACTATTTGCAAACATCAGAATATTTATCTACCTTACGAACATTACCCAAGTTGGGTGTACCATATTACACAAGAGTATGATATTAGGATCAGCTATTGCTGAATCTACTTCATACACTAAAACATAAACACCAATTTTAAAGAATGAACACCTTCAAAGAGAGAGCTCATCTATAATTCGACTTACCAAGGCGATAAATTTTTCATATAAATGACCTGATTACAAGAGTTCAGAGCTTTCATTGTATTTGATAGGAGTCAAAATATATTTTATCACATTTAAAATTTTGTATCATGAAAAAACTAATTTTTTCTACATGTTTTGCTAGAAACATGCTTTTATTAGTGCTAGCAAGTGTTGCTCCTTATCTAGCGTCATCTCAAAGTATGAATTGTGGATTTGACGAATTATTCGAAGAAAACATGTACAATGGTTCTTCTTTTTACCAAGATTTCTATGAAAATGAAGAGATTATAATAGATGCCATGAATAATCCGCAAATGTTGGCCCTTTTGAATGGCTCTTCATCTTACACGATTCCTGTAGTAGTCCACGTAATGCATCTTGGAGAGTCAGAAGGTTTTGGTTCAAATATTTCTAATTCTTTGATTATTCAAGCCATTGATGATCTAAATGCTGATTTTGCCAATGGCTCTGGGAATGGTGTAGATATTGGCATCCAATTTTGCTTGGCTCAAAGAACACCAGACAACCAATCAACCGACGGTATAGTAAGAGTAAATGCTGCTGCGATATGTGCTGGAGGTTCGTGTTTTGGCTCTGGGATGACGGTTGGTGGACCCTTGGCATATGCGGTTAAATCAGCAAGTATATGGCCTAATGATGATTACATCAACATATGGGTGGTTCATTCGATAACAGGAGCTTTGGGTTATGCTACATTTCCAAATACTTCGTCCGCTATTGACGGAATTGTAGTTGATAAAGACTATTTCGGTGTTAATGGAACCAATGTACTCGCTCATGAAACTGGTCATTTTTTCAATCTCTTTCATACTTTTCAGGGCGACTGTCCAGTAGGTGTAAATTGTAATCAAAATTGTGCAACAGTAACCATTTGTCCTCCGAATACGCCTTGTGATAATGACCCTTCGAACGATCAAGACGAAATATGTTGTAGAGTTCAGGGAGACAGAGTATGCGATACACCTCCTCATAAAAGATCATGTTCATCTTGCCTCCCTGCTGGAACAAATTCCTGTGACAATAATTCTTCGAATAGCCTCTTTGTACATAATTACATGGATTATTCTACTTTGTCTTGTATGGACCGATTCACGGATGGTCAGAAGGTACGAATGCGATTTGCTTTGATGGAATTAAGAAGTCCTTTAATGAATTCGCTTGGTTGCGATACAACATGCACAGATGTTATTACCAGTTTTGATGGTCCAGAAGATGGAATGGAAGGAGAAACGCTTTGTTTCAATAATACGTCCACAGGAGCTACCAACTATAATTGGCAATTGAATAATGAAAGTCAATCGAACTCAGCGAATTTTTGTTTTGATTTTGATATTCCAGGAATATATGAACTTTGTCTTATCTCTACAGATTCGATTTGTACAAATAAAGTATGTAAATCGGTTGTTATCATATCAATAGCAGACCACTGCGATTTTTCATTGCCTGAGTGTCAAGCGCTGGCAAATGGAAACTTTAGTGACGTAGAGCCGGACTCAAGTTTTCATAATCCCGATTATACATTTAATCGAGTATGCAATTGGTACAATCGGACCGGAAGTCCAAGTTTTCATGTCAACGATGATTTAGGAAACGCATGGATTTACTTTATTAATGACAGTAATCGAGAATCTATTGGAACCACCTCGGAAGTAGAACTAATAGCAGGTTTTGAATACGAACTTTCTTTTGAATATTCTATCTTAACCTGGGTCCATAATCAGAAAATATTACCCTTCATGCAAGTAGGTTTGTCCCAAACACTATTGGAAGGCAATTCAAACACAGTAATTTGGGAAATAGAGAAGCCAGCTAATGATGTTTTTATAGATAGTTATCCAGGTGATAGTATCGAAACTGTTCACCGTGTCGATACATGTTTCACATACACAGCAGACATGGGTAAATTTTTATATTTTGATGGGGTTTCGAATGGAACTAACAATCAAATTGTAGTAAGAAATGTAGCTATTAATTCATGTGCTTGCGATGGATCTATTTGTAATCCTAATCCTGAAATTATGTTCACTCAAGATTCTTGCTCTTTTGCATTTGAAGCCATTAATGAGGGTGATCCTGGAGATTGTCATTGGAATTATGGAGATGGGACTTCAGATGATAGTTGTAGTGTAGTTCACGAATATATATTTGGTGGTACATTTAATGTATGTTTGACAATTACTTGTGATGATTATGTTCAAGAAACAGTTTGCGACAGTATTACAGTACCTGAATATTGCGAGCATTGCGAAGACATAACTCCAAATGCCGTAGCTACTAAATGCGATGACAATGAAGCCGGAAGTTATATGACGAAGGTGGACTTTCCAGTTCCAAATGGTACTACACCTTGTGATGATGAGCTTTTTGTATGGAGTAATGATGCTTTTGTTTCAGTAACTTCGTTTGAAATTGAAGATTTTTCTTCAACCAATGACCTCGTAGTCGCATGTTTTAATCTTACGCCTTACGATGGTGTGGACCTTGAGGCACAGAGTACGCCTGTTTATGTTACCCTGTGCGATTCATTAGGCAACATGGTTTGTTATACCTTTGATGTATCTGCTGCAGCTTGTAAAACTTGCCTCGGGGAACTAACAGCTACAGCAGAATGTATTGATCCTAATCCTTTTGATGACACCTATATCTATGAGGGCAGTATCACAATTAATTTACCAATCAATGGAGGTCCATATACAGAATGTGATCCTGTATCTACCGAAGTGGGTTACGAGCAAGAGCCTGATATAGTTGGAAATGTTGTTACCGTTGAATTTTCGATTAATACGGAGACGGAAGGTGATTTCAATGCATCTAGTCTTTTGTGCTTTGATGGGGAGAATATTGGTCAAGTATGCTACACCCTTAATATAGAAATAATTCCATGTGAAGATCCAGAATGCATAGATTGGGACGATAAAGTTTCTAAGGCCAAGAATTGTACCGTGAGTAATGGCCAAGTAACATATACTGTAGCTATGACCAATGTATGGTTATTTGGATCAGGTTATACCGATTGTGGTACTGGATTGACAACCATGTTGGATGGAAGTGATTCTATTACACTTAATAACGGTTCTATTACGAATAATGGAAGCGACCTCAATTATTCGGTTTCAATCACTATGCCGTGTGGTTTTGATACGAGTCAATTGTACGAACTCATCTTTATAGCTTGTGATGGAGCTGGAAACCCTGTGTGCATTTCGTTCAATATTCAATTCCCCGATTGTGATGCAGATTGTGATGTTAGAGATGATGATGGTCCCAAAGGACGGTCAGCAATCAAGGATATAAATGAAGATTTATTACAGGTCTATCCAAATCCAGCTCGCAATGAAGTAGTATTGTCAATAGAAAATGCCACTTCAAAGCAGCATAATGTGCTAATTTTAGATCAATTAGGTAGGAAAGTGTTAGGAACTCAGTTTTTACAAAATGTACAATTAGACATAAGTAAACTGCAATCCGGATTACATTTCATCAAAGTGATAGATAATAGTGGCAATATAATTGGTTTTGAAAAATTAATTATATTGAAGTAATATATTAATATTAATGAATGCAAGGGAGTCTAACTGTCTCCCTTGCTCTTATAAAAAGTATGATTAGAGCTCTATCCATATTCATTGCTTTTGCTTTTATTTCATTCAATAAAAGCTACGGACAATCAACTCCATACTGTGGATCAGATCAGTATGAGGAAATTCTATTGAGCGACCCCATTTATAAATCACAATTAAAAAAAGAAGAAAAAAGATATCGGTCTTACATTCAAAATACTAAAAACCAAAAAAGAAATAATGAAATCTTCATACCTGTGGTTTTTCACATTATTCACAACAATGGACTTGAGAATATCTCAGATACTTTAGTGTATCAAGGCTTGGAGCATCTTAATCAAGCGTTTGAAAATACGGGTCCTTTTCTGAATGAGTTGGGAATAGATACAAAAATCCGTTTTTGTCTTGCACAAAGGGATGAAACGAATAATGAATTTTCAGGAATACTACGGCATGAAAGCCAATTTACCGATATGTCAATATTTTCAGGTTTTGAATTTGTAATGTCAAAAAGACTTGATAGTAGCAAATACGTAAATATCCAAATCGTAAAGAACGCATGTCTTGGAACCAGTTGCAACATATCCGGATTCGCAGGTCAAGATAGATTGGTGGTTCAAGCCAATACTTTAAATGGCACTTCAAATGACGCAACGGTCTTGGTCCATGAGATGGGACACTTTCTGGGCCTCTATCATACTTGGTATAAAGGGTGTCAAAATGATAATTGTTTGGAAGATGGCGACAAAGTATGCGATACTCCTCCCGATAATCGGACTTTTGATGGATGTGATGCCCCAGCCAATTCGTGTTCCACGGACGCGAATGATATATCAACAAATAATCCATTCCGACCTGTCGCTTTGGGTGGTCAAGGAGACCAAAATGATGATCATATCAATATAATGGATTACAACATTAGACCTTGTCGTAATAAATTCACACAAGGACAAGCGGATCGAATGCACTTTATTACGCAACAAAGGTATAAGTCTAATTTGGCATCAAAAGCATGCCTTCCTCCTTGTGAAGAAGAAGTTGTCGCTGATTTCCAGCTACCAGATTCAATACCAGTAGGGAGTAGCCTTACGATCATTAATCAGTCCATCATGGCGGAAGATTATATGTGGTACATTGATAATACCCTTATCAGTACTGAAGAAAATTTGAACTATACTTTCTCTGAAATTGATCTTGTACAAGTTCAATTGGAAGCATTTACGAGTGATACCCTATGCGAATCGAAAATTGCAATCAAATCAATAAGAGTCTATTGTCCAGTTGAAGCTTGTTTTGATTATCAGATTCAGGACCAATACTTATACTTGGAAGGCTGCACAGTGGGTAGTACTGGTCAATTTTATACTATCATAGCAGATGGCGATTCTTTGCACTTTTCTACATTAAATGTGGATAGTATATATATTAATAATATTGATTTTGTCGAGGTGTGTCTTACTGCAAGTGGAGAGTACTGCGATGATTTTAATTGTGAATATATTACAATCTCCGCAGATGGATCAGAGGTATGCGGAAACGATGAAGACGATGATGGCGATGGACTTATAGATCTATTTGACCCTGATTGTGAATGTGACGAATCTGCATATCAGGCACAATGCCCCACAGATTGTCAGATCATCCCGGATAGTTTTCCAAGTATTGCTTTGAGCATGAAGTGGCAAACTGAAGTTCTTGGAAATTCTACGTCAAATATTGTTGTTGGAGAAAATGTAAATAACCAAGGCGTTTCTATTTTAACAACCAAAACTGTCCAAACAAATGTATTTAGCGAAGAAGTATTCATAGTGGATATTAATGGTGAAGACGGTTCCATTAATTTAGAAACTCGAGTCGATGAGGACCAGCGAGGACAAGTGGCCATTGGCAGGACAGAACTTAACAATGTAAATGTATTTTACTCCTCTTTTGATCATTACAGTAAATTTTCAAATTTCACTGGCTCAAGTGATGATTCAGAATCTGTTTCAAACCCTTCTTATGGCTCTTTGCATCTTGCTGACATGAATGGAGATGGGACTGTTGAAGTAATCAAGGGCACTTCAGTTTTTAATTCAATAACAGGAAGGTTGCTTATTGATGGCCCATTGGAAGGTGGATGTAATTTTGGTATACCATGTGTTAGTTCCGTTGTAGCTATTGCAGATCTTACATCATCACCCGGTTTAGAATTGGCCGCCGGAAATACTGTTTTTGAAATTGATATTAACAATACAGACAATCAAGCAGGGAATATTTCTACACCTATATTAGCTGATGCACAAGTAAATGATGGATTTACCTCAATTGGAGATATTAATGGAGATAATGCTTTGGATGTAATTGTTGTCAGAAGCAATGCTTTTTCCGATGGAGGTGGAATATTTGTTTGGGATCCAAGAAGCACTTCATTAATAGCTAAAGCAGAGGCAGGTGAAGCAGGTGGGATCGCATTTATAGGAGATGTTGACAATGATTGTATTCCTGAGATTGGCGTTGCTTTTAAACACGAATTGCGCCTCTATAAATATGACAATACTCAAAATCTCCAGATTATGTGGCAAGTAGTAACTTCAGACAACTCTGGAAGAACTGGTGCGACGATGTTTGATTTTAACCAAGATGGCAAATTAGAAATTATTTATAGAGATGAAACAAGTCTTAAAATATTTGATGGAATTTCTGGAACAGTATTAAGCAGCTTCCCGCTAGGTAGTATTACAGGGAGAGAATCACCAATTGTGGCTGATGTTGATAACGACGGGCAAGCGGAAATATTAGTTGCAGGATACGATAACATTGAAGGAGAAAGTCGACTTTACTGTTTCGAGACAGCCACCATGCCTTGGGCACCTGCCCGTTCGGTATGGAATCAATACACGTATAACCCGACCCAGGTTAATGACGACCTAACCATACCTCGTAATCCGCAAAATTTTGCACAGCCGTTACAGGGTATTGAACAATGCCCAAGAGAGACCTGTGCTACTCCATACAATAATTTCATGGTTCAGGCTACCTATCGGACGCAAGAGGGATGTTATGTATGGCCTGAGTTGCAACGAGATTTGTCTGTTTCTGCGACAAGTAAATGTATAGGAGACAGCATCGAAATTTGTCTCTACGCCAACTCTAATGATGCATTCATTTTTCAAGAAGGAGTGTCAATATCATGTTACGTTCCTTCACTGGGCAACGACACATACCCACTACTGGATACGATTACAATCATTTCTGATACTACATGTATGATGATACCAAAGGTGCCAGGAATTGACACCTTATTGATCTTGATAAATGACGAAGGAGAAACCTATCCACCCGATTTTCCGAACACCGATATTGCAGAATGCGATTATACCAACAATGAATATATTCTCCATCTAGGTGGTCCAGATTTTCAGATTGAGATAATCGGCTACGATTGTAGTCCGGATAGTTTGACATTCTACATTGCCACTGATAATATTGGAATGGAAACAGATATAGATTGCATTGGTGGTGGATGTTATTTCGCTGACCCAACGCCAGCCATCTTAGCTGGTGAGATTCCAAATCTTGTGGAATTTACCAATTGGTGTTTTGAATATAACAGCACCACAATGACGTTTCAATATCAAGATACATTCAAAGTGACGATTCCTCACCCAAATGGCCAATCTCAGATATGGTGGGTGATTAATGAAGGAGGGTTTGGACCGGGACTGCTCAGCTCTCAGGTTACAGGTATATTTGAATGCAACTATGAGAATAATATCGATGGTACTTCTTTTGATATATTTGAAAAAGATCTGGATCTTGGACCAGACATTATTAAATGTGAGACGGAGGTATTTACGTTAACTGCCGATTCTGATTTTGAATCATATTTATGGAATGACCTTAGCACAGACTCCATTTATTCGGCTATAGAAGATGGGATTCATTATGTAGCTGCTACTGATCAATGTGGAAGGGTGTATAGAGATACAGTGACGATAATCATCGATGATAGTGAGGATATAAATCTAGGTGCCGATTTTACTTTATGCTATGAACAAGATACAATATTGACAATTGTAGGTGATTTTGAACAAGTTTTTTGGTCACCATCTGAAATTGTTGATTGTGATACATGTTTGATGACTTCCATCTCTGTCGATTCTTTCTCATCCATTTTTGTGCGAGCTCGCAATGGAAATTGCATAAGTTATGATACCATTGAGATTAATAGGATTCTTCCTGAAATAGACACGACAAAGATGAGCTATTGCGATGGAGATACGATTACTTTCTATGGGCAATTTATTTATACAACAGGTATTTACGAAAACTTTTCTAGTAATTGCACTCAATTGGAGATTCTGGATGTGATATTTGTCGCACCCGATACTGTAACAATCGAAGAACAAATATGTGCTTCTGATTCAATTTTTTTTGATGGTCAATATGTAATAGAGGAAGGACTATACTATGTAAATTCTCAAAACGAACTTGGTTGTGATAGTACGTTCATTTTGCAGTTGGAAACAGTGAATGAAATAACCCGACATGACACTATTGATATATGTCAAAACGATTCGATACAAGTTTTTGGAGAATGGATATTTAGAGATACTGTTTTACAACAGACGTACATGTCATCTTCAGGCTGCGATTCCATTCAAGCCGTTTTGGTAGCTGTTGCTGAATTGGCAGAAAATATACTTAGTTTAAATTTATGCGAAGGAGATTCTATTTACCTATATGATAATTGGTATAAAGAAGAAGGTACTTATGACTTGATTGTGTTGAATTTTGAAGATTGTGATTCCATTATTTATTTGGAGATTATATCACTAGAAAGCTATACAACATACGATACCATTATTGCCTGCGTAGGAGACACCATAGATATACAAGGAGAGTTGTTTACAGAAACAGACAATATCCAAGAAATCCTCTCAGCATACAATGGTTGTGACAGTGTATCAAATACCTTTTTAAATTTTGTTGATACACTGAAATCAACTGAAGAAGTTATTCTTTGTCCAGGAGATTCAGTTTTAATAAATGGAGAATGGGTAAAGGCGAAAGGTCAATTTGAAACGATACATAAATCTATCCTAGGTTGCGATTCTATTCATTATATAAATGTAAACTATGTAGCAGAGCCTCCAATTCCAGAAACAGATGTCGATTGTGAATCATTGGAAATAATATTGAGTATCGATTCGCAATCCGAATGGAGTCCAACATGGAGTAATGGGGATACAAGTTATCAAACGATTTCTTCAAATGGATCTATGGAGGCAACATTGAAGCTTTTTACTTTCCCCAATTGTGAAAAGCAAATAACGATAACTCTTCCTACACTTCCAAATGAAAATGACCTTCCTTCGTTTGAGGATACCACCTTGCAAAAGTATCAAATCCTCACAATTGACTTAGGTTTGGATCCCAATGCATGGACGGTCCTCTGGAATATCAGTACACTTGTAAATTGTGATACATGTATGAATGTTGAAATAGCACCTATAGAAGATACTGAAGTTAATTTGTACCTAGAGCATGAATCTGGCTGTTTCTACGAGTCTACTTTTAATATTAAAATTCAAGAACAAGAAGAAGGGGTTTTTATTCCCAATGTATTTTCACCAAATGGAGAAAACAACAATGATGAATGGGTAATATTTTCATCAGAAAATATATTAATCCAAGAGTGCAGCGTGTTTGATCGATGGGGGAATTTAATGTACTATTCCACAAATCAACAACCCAAATGGGATGGAAGATTGAACGGAGAACTTTGTCAGCAGGGAGTCTATATGTACATTATATCGTTCATTAATTTCGAGGGGAACAAGCAAATAAGCTATGGAGATATAACATTATTACGATGAGAATTGAAAGAAGCCCAAGGATTATTTGCAAGACATAGCATCTTTTTTACATAGTGGCATCCATTTTTTGTACTTTGTTCTAGGCATACGATGTGCATTTACTTTACACAACACTTTTCATCTTGAGTATATCCAATTGACAGAGTCAAACAAAAGCTTTATATTCGATGGGTATTTTATGCTACTCTCATAACAGGTCGCGTCACAAGTTATGCTGTCTTGGTTCGACATATAGGGACGCCAAGAATCCATCAATACTTCTTCTAATTTCTCAACGTCCAACAGAGAAGCTATTTCACATCGAATCTGACTAACTAACTTGAAGTTCTCAATGTGTTGACCTAGTGCAAGAAGAATATCACAAAATATCTGATAATAGATACTTCCATTAAGTTGTTCGATCAATTTTTTGTCTGAACAACCACAATAGTGTTTTAAAAACATCAAAGCCAACTTACCTCGACAAGAAAATAAACAACCAGGTCCCTTTTTGTATTCTTTTAAATTAATCGCCGGAATCTTTTGATCCCAAGGAATAGCCTTATATATTTTACCCAAATTGGTCTTTGAAAAACTATCGATGTACTTCTCATAATGAAAATCGAAATTTGGAAAGTGGATTTTTGATAGAAACTCGGAAATTCTGCGTACTCCATCATAATACTTTTTTGATTACCCCGTTTTTCCGCATCCAACGTAAAAAAAAACAGGGTTTTCTTTGTATTAAGATAAGCTTTATTATGTGATTTTTAAAGACTTTCTTCTACTTATGATATCCCTACGTAAAATGATCAGATAGGTTTTATGTTTAAAAATCAATAGGTTTCAGGATATAATAGAAATTAGAATAAGTAATCTAACCAAGATGATTCTAAATATATAAACATTCATCAATATTTACTTTCTGCTTTGAATTATATACTTTATTTTGACGACTTTTATTTTTTAATCAATAAATGATTAATTAGATTTAGTCTTTATCAAGATTGAATCTTAAGAAGGAAGTTTTGACTTTATGTATCAAGAACCTAAGAATATTAGTCTTATCATCAATTTGTGTCATAAAAGCAATCCAGATTGGAATTGATAAATAAATTTATTGAATGGAAAAATTCAATCGATCAACTAGCTTTTGATTCCTTAGGATAAAGGGAAATTTAATATCTTACAATTTCCATATCTTTATAAGCAAAGGCATAAAAAAGTGAACAGATAATTAAATCCAATCACTTTTTTACTGATTTTATTATTTAACGACTGCCAAAACGACTACTGATATATTTATTTAATATGTAAGTTGTTGAAAATTAGTTATCCATATCACACACAATCTGTCTGGCGAAGACAAAGATGAATTGAAAAAATAGCTTTCGAAATTAATAACTAGTCAATTAAAAAGAATTAATAATTTGCAATAGTAACAATCAAGGTGTATAAATCATAGTGATGAAATGAATTTGAATATTTCAAATTCATTTGAAAAATAAAAATTATTGAAAAAAGAATTCATCCTAAATATCATCCTCCTCCTGGCAATCAACTTCTTGATAAAGCCATTCTACCTTTTTGGAGTCGATCTCCATATTCAAAATTTAGTAGGGACGGATACTTATGGAATGTACAAGGTGTTATTCAATATTGCTTTCCTTTTTCAGTTTATCCATGAGCCTGGAATTCAGTCTTTTAACTCACAGAATATCGCGAAAAACCCTGACCAATTGGGATTTCATTTGCCTAGAATTCTGGGGTTGAAAATGATATTGGGTATTATTTATTTTGGTATTGTGCTTACCTACTTTTTATTGAATCCATATGACCAATCTTTGTTTTATTTGATGATTGTGATTACTGTCAATTTATTCTTGAGTACTTTATTTTTATATCTGCGGACGAATGTAGCCAGTATTGGAAAGTACAGGATAGACAGTTTATTGTCATCATTAGACAAACTTTTGATGCTGATTATTCTAGGTGTTTTATCCTGGGTTTCTCCTTTTAAAGAGAATTTCGAGATTATTTGGTTGGCTTATGGTCAATTCGCGGCATTCCTGATAGCGTGTCTGGTTGCACTATTTATATTGTACAAACACCTGGGCAAATTATCGATTTCATTTTCCTGGGATTATACCAAGAAATTGATCAGATGGAGCTTTCCATATGCATTGATTCTGCTATCCATGTCTGCCTACACGCGTATGGATTCGATTATGATTGAGCGGATATTAGATGATGATGGATTAGAATCTGGGATTTATGAATATGGTTATCGGTTTTTGGATGCTTTCAATATGGTAGGCTATATGTTTGCGGCGTTATTGTTACCAATGTATGCAGCCAATTTCAAAGACAATAAAGTGATCAATGAGTTGATAGATATTGGGTTAAGGTTGATGGTATTGGTCACTTTTGTGGGTTCAGCGGCAGCTATTACCTATAGAAATGAAATCATGACTTGGGCTCACAGTCAAGCTACTCCTTATTACGGTGAAATAATGATATATCTAATGTTGAGTTTTATTTCTCTTTCGATAGCCTATATTTTTGGCAGCTTAATCGTAGCCAGCAATAAATTAAGAAAATTCAATATTTTACTAATAGCAGGGGTGGTTATTAATTTTGGCCTAAATATGTATTTGATACCACAGGAAAACGCATTAGGGGCAGCAAAAGCCACATTTATTACCCAAACAATAATGGCTATTGGACAGATAATTTTAGTATACCAAGTGATAAAAGTGAAAATAAGTTTGCGATTACTGTTTAGTATCGTTGTTTTTGGTTTGCTTTGCGCCCTTATTTTTGGAAGTATTTATGCATATACATCGGTTGGATGGGTATATGGAGTACTTCTTAGTACAAGTTTTGCGGTGATTGCTGCGTTATTATTAAAACTTGTGGATTTGAAGATGCTCACAAGCTTGATTGCCAGTAAAAACCAAACTTGAAAATCAGATATTTTAAATGAATAATGATTACAGTCTGATCCATGTGTTGAAAATTTTAGCACGGTGGAAAAAACATATTTTTATAGCTACTGGTGTTGTCGCCCTGATCAGTGTGGTCGGTACTTTATTAAAACCAAATTACTACAAATCAACAGTTGTAGTTTATGCTGCGAGTCCTACATTAGCAAATCCTGATCCAATTGGAGGGGGAGAAAAACTGTACTACATCTATGGAACTGGAGAAGACCTTGACCGTCTATTTTCATTAGCCAATAGTAGTACAGTAAAATCTTATTTGATTAATAAATTTGACCTTGCTAAACACTATGAAATTGATACTTCCTCGAGTAAGGGAAGGGCTAAGGTATTTGCAAAATTTAATAAGCTGTACGAAACGAAAAAGACTAAATATGATGGACTTGAATTGAGTATCGAGGATACCGATCCAGTGAGAGCGAGAGACATGGTGGCAGCTGCCAGAATAAAGATAGAAGATATAGCGCAAAAGATTATTAAAGAGAGTCAGCATATGCTTATGGAAGCATTGAATGGAGGAATTGAAAATCAACAAAAAATATTGAAAGTAAAAGGAGATTCGTTGACAAAGTTGAAAGATAAATATCAGATTTATGATAGTTATGCACAAGCAAAAGCTTTAGCTGAAATGACAACTTCTAATGTAACCAATCTGGCGGGAATGCAAGCTCAAGTTAAAGCGATGAAAACATTTGGATTGCCGAGAGATACTATAAACAAGGTTAGAGCAAAGATTGCAGGGCTGAAGAGCAAAAAAATTATGACAGATAGCATAATTAAGTCATTCAATAAAGGTGTTTTATCTGTGAGATTAATGGAGGTAGAACAGAATAAGGGAGTTGATGAAGTTGCGCTAGAAAAGGAAAGGTATAAAAAATTGCAGGCAAGTTATAATAAGTCATTTGCTGCATTGCATATACTAGAAAGAGAAGATATTCCAAATGAGAAATCCCGACCAAAACGTTCTCTCATAGTATTAGGACTTACATTTTTGGCTTTTGTTTTGAGTTGCTTAGCTGTCTTGTTGATTGAAGGAACAAAAAACATTAATTGGCGTGAAATCTATGCCGGCAAATAGTATTCAATATCTAGCGAATGATAAGGTGAAGACTTTCTACGCCTTTTTAGCCATTTTGGCTGGTGTCATAGGATATGCTTTGATAAAGGAAATCTATCTGCTAGCACTCATCCCTTTTTTGATTTTAGGCCTTGTATTAATTCTCAAAGATTATAGTGTACTCTATTATGGGTTCTGGGTACTACTTCCTTTTTCTATAGAGTTTAGCATTGGCAGTTTTGGAACAGATCTGCCTACAGAGCCTATAATGTTGGGGCTTACATTTATTGGAATCATAATATTCTTTTTGAGGTTGAATTCGATTTCTTTGAGATATCTATATCATCCAATATGCCTTTTTCTCTTGTTGCATTTATTTTGGATCTTGTTTACAAGCATTTTTTCACAATCTCCTACGGTATCATTCAAATTTTTCTTGGCTAAATTATGGTACGTTATTCCATTCTTTTTCTTGACTTTTCATTTTATAAAGGATCAGAAAGAAATTGAAAAAATTGTAAGATTGCTAACTATCTTTCTGGGTATTGCAGTTGCAATTGTACTAACACGTCATGCTTTAGAGGGTTTTACATTCGAAACTTCACACCAAGTTGTACGACCCATATTTAGAAATCACGTGAATTACTCTGCGATTTTAGTCGTTTTTTTACCTTTCATTTGGGCGCTTTACAGAAATACCAAATCAAAGGCCCAAAAGAATTTATTATTTGGGGCTTTAACCTTATTTATAATTGGTACATACTTTTCTTATACCAGAGCGGCACAGTTGAGTTTATTCATCGCGGTAGGAGCATTTTTTATCTTTAAATATAAGCTTGGAAAGGTTGCAGTGACATCATCATTAATCCTGGCTGTGTTGGGATCTGTCTATTTATCTACCAATAACAAATATTTAGATTTTACACCTAATTTCGAAAGAACAGTTGCCCACACCAATTTTGATAATCTACTGGAAGCTACCTACAAAATGGAAGATATTTCTACCATGGAGCGAGTGTATCGATGGGTAGCAGCAAGGCAAATGATAGAAGATAGGCCATTGACCGGTTTTGGTCCAGGAAGCTTTTATTTTCATTATAAGAAGTATGTATTAAGAAGTTTCGAAACATATGTAAGTGATAATCCTGAAAAATCTGGAATCCATAATTATTATTTAATGACTATCGTCGAGCAAGGTTTTATTGGACTGCTTATTTTTATTGGGTTTATAATTTGTATTATTTTATATGGAGAGCGTGTCTATCATTCTTTAACTAATGAGGAGGACAAGAATTATATTATGGCGGCTACTATAAGTACGGTTGTTATATGTGCTCTTTTGATCATTAATGATTTGATAGAAGTGGATAAGATTGGGCCGTTTTTCTTTTTGAATGCTTCGTTGATTGTGTCGTTTGATTTGAAGAGTAGGGGAGAAGAAAAAAGGATAAGTAATTACACGGAGATTCGGGGAGAAGGCACGGAGATTCACGGAGATTAAATTAGAATCTATTGAGGTGCATTAGCTCTTTTGGGATTGCGGTTTTTTTGTTTAGGAAAATTTCGCTTATCATTTTACCTGTTGCGGGGCCTAGACTCATGCCCATCATTCCATGGCCAGTGGCTACGTACAAATTCTTATAGTTTGAAGATTGATCTATGTATGGCATTCCATCAGGTGTGCAAGGTCTATATCCGTACCACACATCTTTTGACTGAGGCATTTCAATTTCTAGGTCTGGATAGTATCTGGGGACACTTTCTATTATTCCTTCTAGGCGTTTTTTATTTATCAGCTTTGAAAAATTACTGATTTCGAGTGTGCCGCCGATTCTAAGGTCATTGCCCATGGGAGTTATCGCCACTTTTGATTCTGATAATACGGTAGGAATTTTTGGTCTTAATTTGGGTTGATTCAAGGTGATAGAATATCCTTTGCCATCCTGAAGAGAAAGCTTCATTCCTAGTTTTTGAAAGAGTTTTCCTGTCCAGCTACCACAGCTAAAGAGCACATTGTCTACTGTCAATTGACTACCATTTTCAAGAAGGATTTTTTCAACTTTTCCATTGCTTGTTTCAAAATCTTTGACGCCATTTCCAGTCAGAAATTTCACGCCATTTGATTTTAAGTAAGAAATGAGTTGGGCGATAAATTTGTCAGGATATAAATGAGCATCTCCAGGAAAGAATAGTCCTCCCCTAACATCTAGATTAATATCAGGTTCTATTTTGTTAAGCTCACTTGGAGACATTATTTCTGCACCGAGTCCAATAGAATGAGCTCTTTCGGCCATTTCTTTCTCCTCTTTTTCTTGATGCGCAGTTTTATATAGCATCAGCAATCCTTTCTCTTCAAAGCAAAATGAGAATTCAGGCATAGTAGAAAATTCCTTGTAAAGTGCCTTGCTTTGCTCGTTAAAATCAAATAAGACTGGGATCGCTCTATTGACATTTTTTCTATTGCAAGATCTATAGAATTGCCACAACCATTGTGCCAACTCTAAACTTAGCCTTGGTTTGATATAAAAAGGAGACTTGCTATCGAACATCCATTTTATTCCTTGAGCAATTACTCCTGGACTAGCCATAGGTACAAAATGACTCGGCACTATCATTCCAGCATTGCCATGAGAAGTCCCATCTGATAGATCACTCTTATCTATTATCGTGACTTCTACTCCTTCTTGTCGCAAAAAATATGCAGAACAAAGCCCAACTACTCCACCACCAATAATATGAATATGCTTTTTTGACATTGAGCGAAACTTTTCTATTGAAGCGATTTAAGAATGTATATTAAAATGATTTGTGTGTGCCCGCCTTCCAAAGTTGTACGGCGGACAGGCTTGATTCTCAAATTGAAGCAATATTTGAAGAGCATAGCCAAAGCTACGTGACGAAAAGATTGTGATAAGTTGAGAATCAACCTGCCTGCCGGCAGGCAGGTGACATGCAAAGGAATTAATAATATATTTTTAAACCACTTCATTAAATAACTTGAAATCCATGAGCATAGGGATCATCTTCATCATCGATAATGATCTGATTGTAACCTGTCGTCTTTGCCCACCCCTCAATACTTGGAATGATGGCAGGAAGATCACCACACATTACTTGCTCTTCTACTCTTCCCACAAACTGAGAACCGATAAAGCTCTCATGAATATATTGATCTCCAACTTTTAGTTTGCCTTTTGAAACCAATTGGGCTAACCTAGCTGAAGTGCCAGTGCCACATGGCGATCTATCTATTGCTTTGTCACCATAAAAAACAGCATTTCTACCGTCAGCTTCTTCAGAAATGGTATCTCCTGTCCAAAGCAAATGACTCAAACCTTGAATATCTTTGTGAACTGGATGTTGGAATGAATACTTGTCATTTAGTCTTTCTCTTATCACTGGACTCCAACGAATCAAATCTCCCGCAGTATAATCTTGAATACCTGAAAAGTTTTTCTGAGGATCTACAATAGCGTAAAAATTGCCACCATAAGCTACATCAATTTTTAATGTCCCTAAATCTGGACATTCGATTTCAAGGTTTTCACTGTGAAGGAAAGAAGCAATATTTCTCAGCTTAACAGATTCTACTTTTCCGTCTTTTTCTACGTATTCAATTTTGACTAGTCCTGCAGGGGTTTCGAGTCTGAGTTTTCCAGGAATTTTGGGCGTTATGAATCCTTCTTGAATAGCCATTGTTACCGTTCCTATCGTACCATGTCCACACATTGGAAGACAGCCACTCGTCTCGATGAATAATACTCCAATGTCATTTTCTGGATCACTTGGCGGATACAAAATACTTCCAGACATCATATCATGACCACGAGGTTCAAACATTAATCCTTTGCGGATCCAGTCATATTCCTTCAAAAAATGAAGGCGTTTTTCCATCATAGAATTACCTTCAAGAATTGGACCTCCTGAAGTAACTAGACGGACAGGATTTCCACAGGTATGACCATCAATGCAGAAAAATGTCTTTCTCATGATTTTGACATTTCTCCATTTATCATTCGCCAAATACCAAGAGGGTTAGAACTTTTTAGTGCATCTGGCAACAATGAATCTGGACAATTTTGCAGTGCTATAGGTCTTGCAAATCTTTTAATGGCACCAGAGCCTACGGAAGTGTATCGTCCATTAGAAGATGCTGGAAACGGACCTCCATGATGCATCGCATGACCCACTTCTACACCTGTAGGCACACCATTAAATACTATTCGTCCTACTTTCTCTTTTACAATATCGATAAGGTCAGAATTTGCACTTAAGTCAGCTTCAGTTCCCATAAAAGTAGAAGTCAATTGTCCTTTAAGATTTTGAGCAAGGTTCATCATTTCAGATTTGTCTTTGCAGATAACCATCATAGTAAATGGTCCAAATACTTCTTCATGCAAAGCGGGATTCTTAAGAAACTCGTCATATGAAACTTTGGCAATTGCGGGAGGTGCAGCCAAGGTATCCGGAGATTGATCTTTTGCCTGGATTGAAGATACTCCATCCGTATTCAAGACCGATTCTCTCTTGGTTATGTAGTTTTTATAGATGCCTTCATTCAACATCGTGAAAGAACTTAAATCCCCGAATGCCTTCTCCAGATTATTGACAAATGTGTCTAAATTATCATCTTCGATCACAAACAACAATCCTGGATTTGTGCAAAATTGTCCGACACCCATATTTACAGATCCTGCAATTTGAGCCGGAAGACTATCTATTTCAGTATTTAATTTTTCTGGTAAAATAAAGACTGGATTCGTGCTGCCCATTTCTGCATAGACAGGTATTGGGAATTCTCTTTTCGCGGCTAAATCCATCAATGCTTTTCCTCCGCCTTCAGATCCTGTAAATCCAACAGCAGAAACATCTGAATGTTTGACCAAAGCGGCACCTACACTATGTCCATTGTCATATAAGGTAGAAAATATACCAGCAGGTAAATCACATTTTTTAAGTGCTTTGGCGATAGCTTCAGATACCAATGCGTTTGTCCCTGGATGAGAAGGGTGTGCTTTCACAATTACAGGACATCCAGCTGCTAATGCTGACGCTGTATCTCCACCCGCAGTAGAAAAAGCAAGTGGAAAATTACTGGCACCAAAAATTACTACAGGTCCCAAGGGCTGTAGCATATTTCTAATTTCAACCCTTGGCATTGGTTTTCTGTCTGGCATTGCTTCATCAATTCTTGGTTCTACCCAAGATCCTTCTTCGACTACATCAGCAAACATTTTTAATTGTCCACAAGTTCTACCTCTTTCTCCTTTGAATCTCCCCTCTGGAAGTCCACTTTCCTGTGCAGCCCGTTGGATTAGAGGATCGCCAATTGCCTCTATTTCAGAAGCTATGGTTCGCAGTAGTTCTGCTTTTTTCTTGCCTGAAGTATTTTTATAGATTCTAAAAGCATCAACCGCAGCTTCCACCGCTTGATTCACATTTTCATTTGTAGCAATTTCAAAATCCCCTTCAATTTCTGTTATTGTAGCTGGATTATGAGCTTTGAATGTTTTGCCACTTCCTTTTACTTCTTTACCTGCGATTATATTTCCTGTAATCATATTGTTCTATTTGTAAATGCTAAGTTCTATTTTAATAAACTAAATCTCCCCAATCTCTCCAATCTCTCCAATCTCTCCAATCTTTTCAATTCTCTCCAATCTTCCTCAATTCTTTCCAATCTTCCTCAATTCTCTTCAATCTTCCTCAATTCTTTTCAATCTTTCCAATCTTTCCAATCTTTCCAATTTCTCCAATCTAAATATTTTTATAATCAGGAAGCGTCGGCCTGTTTGCAAGACCATGCTCTAATATTCCTATTACCCTTTCTCTCTCTTCTCCAACTAATATATGTCGGGGTGCTCTTACGTGCTCTGTCCCTATACCTGTCATCACTTCCGCTAGTTTGATATTCTGAACCAATTGTGGATTGATGTCCAATTCTAGAATAGGCAAAAACCATCGATAGATATCTCTAGCTTCTTCAATTCTCCCCGCTTTGACAAGTTTGTAGATAGCCACAGTCTCTGCTGGAAATGCACATACTAAACCAGCTACCCAGCCATCTGCACCCATTACCAATTCTTCCATAGCTATAGTATCGACTCCGCAAAGTACTCTATATCGATCGCCATATTTTGTCTTCAGTCGAGTAACATTGGATATGTCTCTTGTACTTTCTTTTACCGCTGCAATATTCTCATAAGGAAGCAATTGATCAAAGATGTTCATAGTAATCTCGATCTTATAATCGACTGGATTATTATACAACAAAATAGAAAGAGAAGTACTTTCTGCCACAGCAATAAAGAAATCTGCAACCTCTTGTTCTGTAGGTTTATACATCATAGGAGGTAAAAGCATAATTCCATGTATACCACATTCTTCTGCTCTTTTTACCAATTCTATAGCTGATCGTGTAGACCCTTCAGCGATATTCACAATAATATCCACCTGATCTCCAACACTATCTAAAGCAGCTTTGCAAAGTTCTATCCGTTCATCATGTGTAATGGTCGAACTTTCGCCAAGAGAACCACCGATAATAATACCGTTCACTCCTGCTTCCACTTGAGCATCCAGATTACGTAAAAAATTAGGAATATCTAAGTCACCATTTTCATGAAACTTTGTAGTTACAGCTGGATATACACCTATCCATTTGACATTTCTCATAAGTACTGTTTCGAGAGATTATATAATGGGACGAATATATATAGAAGGTTAGAATTATTTTACTGTTTAAAGAATTGGTTTTATGAGTTCTAATAATTCTATTGTTAGTTTAATTTTATATGTTAGAATAAGGTGCTAATTTGTGATTTCTTTGTATTTTATATATGTAAGATTAACCTAACAAAAAACCTATAGATATGAAAATATTATCGATTCTAATTATACTAGTTTATTTACCATTCAATAGCTATTCTCAAACCGTCATTGTTGATAAAGAAATTCAAATCGGGCAATCAGCGAATTCTAGTCAGGCAGGAGCTATTCGTTTTAACGGAACAGATTTTGAAGGATACGATGGAGTAGAATGGCATTCCTTTACGAAATCAAATTTTGCAAGTTCTTCCATTTGGGGACAGCCTATATTATGCAGCCTTGAAAATGATAAATTGGTAGCAGCAAACCCAAATTCAAGTGATTATTTTGGATATTCTGTTTCTGTTTCAGGAAATTCTGCTGTGATAGGAACATACCTTGATGATGATGCAGGAGCAGATGCAGGATGTGCTTATGTATTTGAGAAGGCTGATGGTGTTTGGACAGAGATAGCAAAACTTACAGCCTCCGATGCTGTCAGCAATCATTGGTTTGGCTTTTCTGCAGCTATTTCAAATGATGTGATTGTAGTAGGGGCATATCGTGACAATGGAGATCAAGGTGCAGCATACGTATTTGAAAAACCTATGAGTGGATGGGTAAATATGACAGAAACTGGAAAACTGACTGCTTCAGATGGAGTTGGAAGTGACAAGTTTGGAACAACAGTTTCTATTTCTAATGACCAAATAGTAATAGGTTCTTCTGAAGATGATGATAATGGTGCTAATTCTGGATCTGTTTATGTATTCGAAAAGCCTGTTTCTGGATGGATAAGTATGACAGAAACAGCCAAATTGATTTCGAGTGATGGAAATGGAAGTGACTTATTTGGATATTCTGTTTCTATTTCGGATAACTCCATTGTAATCGGAGCACATCTTAATGACCAGATTGGCGGCGATGCAGGGGCAGCTTATATTTTTGAAAAACCAGTGGGTGGTTGGGTAAATGGAACTGAAGATGCAAAGTTGACTGCATCTGATGGATCTGCTAGTGACTGGTTTGGGTATTCTGTTGCCATTTCTGGAGATGATATTATTGTAGGCGCGTATGGAGACAATGGACAAACTGGGTCAGCTTATGTTTTTCAAAAACCATCTGGAGGTTGGATTACCACTTCGGTATCTACAAAACTAGAATCAGAAAACGGTTCTGGTATAGACAGATTAGGATATAGCGTGGCTATTTCGGATGGGATTGCTGTTGTAGGTGTACCTTATTCAGATAATCCTAACACTGATCAAGGTTCTGCGATTGTATTTCAGAAAATTGATGGTACTTGGAATCATTCACTTGGAACTTTGATTTTGAAATCTAGTGATGGTGTCACTGATGATCGTTCTGGCTGGTCTGTTTCTATTTCAGGAAATACAGTTTTTTCTGGTGCATTTTCTTCTACTGGATTTGATTTCGGTGCAGTTTATGTTTACACTAGAAAGTAATTGATTTTAATATTTGTTTGTATAACGCGGGAGGATATGCTTTGAATGGAAGGTCAGATATCTAAATTCTTCTTGCATCTAGGAATAGGAATTATTGAACAAATTTTTGATGATTTCATTTAGGTTATATGAAGTAATTTATCATTGGTATATCTATTAAAGACTGGTGTTATGAAACAAATATTATTTTTGACTTTTATAGGTTTTCTTTTTCAGGTATTCACTTTGAATGCTCAGACCACAACAGTCAACTACTCTGCCAGCACTGAAGACTTCGTAAATCCTGAAAGAGGATTTTACAGATATAGTGCCACTTCATCTTCAAATTATAGTCTTTTAGATTCTGCAACTATTGCAGGGTACAGAGAATTGCACAGTCCATTTAGTGCGAATTACTCCATTTATTCTTCATTGATATATCGGTACTTTTTTCTTGAGGACTTCAAAAATGGACCTATTTCTCAGGCTTATTTAGATAATGTAGCTTTGGATTTTGCCACAGTTAGGAAAGCTGGTGTGAAATTAATAGTGAGATTTGCCTATACGGAAGAAGTCAATCCCGATGGTTGTACCAGTTGGATTTGTCCTCCTTATGGCGATGCACCTAAGAATATTGTACTTGATCATATTGCTCAATTGGAAGAAGTAATAAATGCAAATGCTGATGTTATAATGGCATTACAGATGGGATTTATTGGAGTTTGGGGAGAAAATTATTATACAGATTATTTTGGTGATGCATCACAGTCTCCCTATAATTTATTGAGCAATGAATGGGCTAATAGAGTTGAGGTTTTGGATTCTTTGCTTTCGATGGTACCTATTTCTCGACAAGTACAAGTACGATATCCACAGATGAAACAAAAAGCAATCTATGGAATTTCAGCGCCTACGACATCCGCTCCTTTAACTGCGGTAGAAGCGCATGACGGGTCTAATAAGTCGCGAATAGGTTTTCACAATGACTGCTTTTTAGCCAATTATGATGATTTTGGGACATATGCTAACTTTGACAATGGATCTTCTGATACTACCAATTTGAAACCATACAAAGCAGATGATTCTAAATATGTGATGGTAGGTGGCGAGACCTGCAATCTCTATTCAGGGAGCTATTGTGAATCTGAAGGTGGAATGGCTGACATTGACTTGGAACGGATGCATTATACATATTTGAATGCTGATTATAATAATGCGGTCAATAATGAATGGATAGGTTCGTGTTTGGATGATGTAAAGCGTAACCTTGGCTATAGATTTGTGTTATTGGATGGAGAATATTCTACTATGCTCGTCCCAGATGGCCAATTTGAATATTCTATAAATATTGAAAATGTTGGATATTCAGCACCTATAAATGAACGTTTGGTGGAGCTGATTTTAATCGAACAAACTGATAATGTTGAGTGGAAGGTTACCCTGCCACATGATCCGAGAGATTGGCATGAAGGGGTACATTTTTTGAGTGGTGAAATATGTGTTCCAGATTGTATTCCTGCTGGCAATTATGATTTTCATTTGGCGTTGACGGATCCAATGCCGCAGTTAAGGGATAGAAATGAGTATTCTATCCGAATAGCAAATACTAATGTTTGGCAAAGCGCTACAGGGTACAATGATTTGTCGCATACGATGACAGTGTCTTCAACTACAGGAACATGCGAATTGGAGCTGAGCTTCGAAACGAAAGATTTGGTCAATGAGTGGATCTCACCTTCAGATGGCGATTGGTATTCGTCTATTGGCAATTGGTCTTTGGGTCGATTTCCAGATTTTTGCGATGAGGTCTTGATTCCTGAAAATCGTATGATCAATATATTAGATGGTGAAGTTGGAAAAGCTAAAAAGGTAATACTACGCACAAATAGTAGATTGGAAGTAGCATCAACAGGAAGTATGTCTTTGAAAAACTAAGATATAAGATTGGGTCAAGATATATCATTGGTGGACTAATAAAAGTATGTAATAATAAAATTGACCCTAGTGGTAAAACAAATTAACATCTAACTTCGTGAATCTTGCGCCTTCTTAGCGATCCTTGCGGATAAAAGTCAACATCTAATTCTTATGCTCTTAAATGATATCCGTAAAAATAATTGAATAGAGTTAACGGTATACGTTGATTCCTTAGAAATCAAAACTTCCTAAAAAATCTACCCAAATCAGTCCGTATCGAAATATGATTAGCTGCTCCCGCTAAATGAAAATACCCCAGACCATAATTAATATATATCTCTTTAATACGCAAACCAAATCCAGCAGAGAATCCAGCCAAACTTCTAAAATTAGAAAGTGACAATTCTTTTCTTCTCAAGTGAATGTACCCAATCCTTAATTTCAGTTTAAAAATAACGCAATTCGCTTGTAGACTCTAGAGAGTCTATAGGCGAACTGTAATTATAGAAATGAAATGAAGATTCAACTTTTAATAAACGACAAGCTTCCTATAATGTATATTTGGTTCTTACAGAAGGGGTCCGAGAATTTTTTATCAGTTGTTTTAAAAGCATTCAAATATCATTAAAACTAAATCTAGCTTTCTTCTGAATATGCCTTCTATTTACAACAGAATTCATTTTTTTACTGTAGACCATTAACTATCTTTTTCAACTCTTCGGGTGTAGCAGTTTGCATTTTCTTTCTTTCAAACGTATATTCATCCACATCACTGACTGTAGTACTGATGATCTGATACAAAAATTGATCGTCTTGTTCAGCTATAAAGATTAGGTGAACATCTAAACCTATTGGAAATACGCCTTGATTGGCAATTCCTAAGCTGCTCTCTTCATTTTGAATTGCTAAATAGACAGTTAAATTTTGAGAGTTGAATTCAGTTGGTACTCTAATCGTCAATTCAGTGGTAGGTCTGGGATCATTCATAAACCTGTCACAATTGAACCATTCGAAACCATCAAGAATAAGAAAATAAGTTGAATCGTCTTGTGGAAAAAGACCTAGTTGCTCTGTTGCATTAGGAGCCAAAACCCAGTCTTGAGCTGTATCAATATCCCCACCACCCTTAAATAATTGCATTTCATTTGAGAAAGGACTTGCTAGATTAGAAGGGATAGTTGCAATATAACTGCGATTATAGTCAATGTTTTTATTGTCTTGATATGCTCTTATGTGGAATTCACCCCCTGATATCAATATGGCATCTTCTGTCATTGTATGTTTGCCAGTAATAGCCATTGTGCCTTTATCAAATATCTCAATAATATCTATATTGACACTGCCAGTAACGGGCATTCCATCGCATTCAAACCCACTTGGGTAAAATGTGAATCTACATCCAGCATCAGTTTCTACTGATAAATCATTATTGGATGAATTTAAGTCGAAAGTGAAAGTTTGTATCAAGGATTCGAGGTTTTGTTTTTTTAATCCTTCGGTAAGCTTTTCGTCCTCACTGCAAGAGAATAGGCCAATAGCCATCAACATACAGAGAGCTGGAATGAAATTTTTCATAATTTTTTGTTTTAGTGATTGGATAATTGTTTAAAATTTCGTTGATAGAGAGAAGTTTGTTTACATATTTTGACTTTTCACATTTCAATAAATCTTAATCAACAGATCATCGCCCTGATGTAATAGATTATATATCGAGGAGGATTAGATACGTGAATGGATCTCAGCATGTAAAATGAAAATATTGGTCTTTTATGCTTTATGTATATATGACTCTGTCCAATTTGAAAACGTTGCGGATGTTTTAGAAATATTTTGCTGTAATTTCTTACAGAAAGTATTAATAAGTAAAGTTTCGCATCAGTTATTACAATTGTCCAAGACACTGATCAAAAAAGAGCAGAGCCATGCCGCTAAACTGTGGGGGACTGACCGACCATCGAAGATGTATCAGCGATAGCTGATAAGGGAAGGAACGCGTAAGCGGTGGGTGGATAAAAGAGCAGCATTCGCAGCCTTGCCTTTTTAGCGGCTTGATTCTCCTGCCTGCCGGCAGGCAGGTTTGTTTCGTTTTCTGATCAAGCAGAGGAATGACCGATCATCGCAGATATGACTGAACGATCATCGAAGATGTAGCAGCGATAGCTGATAAGTGAAGGAACGCGTTTAGCGGTGGGCTGCCAAGATAGGTGATAAGGGAATGAACGCGTTAGCGTAGGGTAAGCAAAACCAGTCGCGGCGAGCGACCATATATGTTTGAAAGGATATACTTCAATGTTAACTAAAATTCTACTTTATACTTAATTAATTGCATATCAGCAAAATACGAAAACTTGAATTAAAGTCAAATCTTATCAATTTTGACCTTGAACATATACATTAAAGAGAAGGGATATAAATCATTGTAATACAATATTTTATGTATACACATTATATCTATTTTAAATATGTAATGAATTGATTATCAATAATATATTTTCTGCGAAACTTTAGTTAATAATCAATATTAATATATACATAGGAATATCCCTAGTTAGTTAGTAAACCATATTGCACGTTTTGCATTGTCATTCCGGCTTTAACGGAGGAATCGCCAATGCTTGGGGTTGTCCGAATTTACAACGAGAAAAGTTTTAACTTATAAAGTTACTAGAAAGCGTATCTGACGAATCATTATCCTTATGTATTATAGACATTTCTTTACTTTTTGCCAACCAGAATATGGCAAAAACTACTAAAACAGCTATTTCAACCCATATTACGGCTTTGCCATTTTTTACAAAAAAACTTAGGATTACGAAAATAGAAATAGGGAGGAGGATCATTAAGCCTCCTAAAATATTATATAGTATGATTAAACGGTTTTTTAATTTTTCGTCTTTTAATAAATCAGTTGTTTTTGAAGGGCGAAAAATACATACATATGCCACACAGAAAACTAATAATACTGCAGATATTCCATGCACGGAAAACCATTCACCAAATTCGACAGCCTTAAACAATACATTACCAATTGAATCTTCCCAATGCATAGGAAATAAAGCTACTAAAACAGCAAAACCTCCTGCAAAATTGAGTACTATATTTTCTTTAGGGTGGAAGCCTTTGTAAAAATAAAGTAAAGCACCAATAGTAATTAATAAACCAACAAAAAAAGTTCTTAAAAATTGACCTTTTTGAATTGAATGAAAGTCATGATAAGAATGTGCATCTGGAGAAGCATGATAATAAGAACTAAGAGAACCTTGAATCCCTATATCTATGAAATATCCGTAACTGATTAAAGATAGTGGCAGTAAAACCGCAAGAATAGCAATCCCTATTCTAATCTTCATGTATGTTTTAAAAATATGTTTATCTGAAGTCATCGATTCAAAATTTAAGTCATCAATTTAGAATGTACGCACCTAAATTATGAAAAAATGTTGACTTTTAATAGTACAGCATCATAGGAAAAAAACCTATTTAAATGCAATATCTTAATTCGAAGAATTTTTTTTATTAAAACTTCCTAAAAAATCTCCCCAAATCAGTCCGTATCGAAATATGATTAGCTGCTCCCGCTAAATGAAAATACCCCAGACCATAATCAATATTTATCCCTTTGATACGCAGACCAAATCCAGCAGAGAATCCAGCCAAACTTCTAAAATTAGAAAGTGACAATTCTTTTCTTCTTAAGTGATTGTACCCAATCCTTAATTTCAATCCTTGAGTTTTGCCCAATAAAAACTCTCCATTAAATATGAAGTGCCTGAACAAATTGTCTAAACCATCATTGAAAGCGGAAGGTTCATCTGCAGGTTCTCCAAATAAAGTTTCCGAGTTTGTAGCATTCGGGTCATCATATCGTATACTCCATTTTTGAAGTTGATGCGCGATGATAGTAAACCTAAAAGGAAGGTGCTGTAATTTCTGTGAAACTCCTATTTGAATATCCAAAGGAAGTGAAGCAGTTTCATTTCCATAAGCAGAAAGTTCTGTACCTATATTTTTAGCAACAAACGCCGCAGTAAAATTTGAACCTGGTTTGGTATAGTATACACCAATGTCAGCACCTATTCCAGTAGAACTATATGTTTCTAGACTTCCGAATACACCTTTTAGGTTTGCGCCTACAGTGATGCGTTCGTTTAATTTTTTACTTGCTCCAATCGTTAATGCAGTTTCTCCTCCTGAGAAAGTTCCTTGACTATTTCCTAGTTCATCAGCTGCGGTAAACTCACCAAAACTTGCATAGCTGATTCCAACATGCGCATTGATGTCCCACTTGTCTATATGTCGAGCATACCCTAAATAGCCATTGCTTCCATCAGCAAAAGCAAAATTATGATTGATGGTGATTTGATTATGAGAAGTATCACTCAATAAAGCTGGATTTGAAGCTGCCAACGATATATCTGTATCAGCGATAGTAATGAGGCTTCCGCCTAGTGCAGTAAGTCTAGCAGACTGTGGATTGCCTAGAAATTCATAGGTATATCTTCCACCTATCTGACCCGAAAGACTGATAGAATTCAATACCAAAAAAGTAAATATGAGGGATTGTATTGTTTTATGCATTTTCGATTTTCCTTACGTTTAATATAAGATTCAGATTACTTAAGATGTGATCCATCAATGGTCCAAGTAGTGGTGCAAATTTCACTTTCATCACACATTATTTTACGGATCAGTTCTCCATCTTCATTATACTCTTTCAACAATCCATAATCTTTTTTGAGACCCCAAAAATGGTCGTATCTCTTAGTTCCTTCCCACTTGACATTCCCATTTTCATAAAATTCCTGAAATGGGATTATTTCAAAGTTATTTACAAATTGAAATTCATTTTTCAACATTCCAGAAGTATCATAAAATCTAACGGTTCCCGAAAGAACATTGTTTTTATAAACACCAAAAGATTGCATTTCTCCATTTGAATGAAAAACAATGTATCGACCGTCCAATAAGTCATTTCTATAGATTTCGCTCACCTCTTTTACACCACTGATGAAATTATAAATAATTCGCTCTCCTTCCAATTTACCATTTACATAATTCGCGGTCTCTAATAGCATACCTTCTTGAGAATACTTTCGATAGATTCCATGCTTTACAGAATCTGCTATATATTGATATTCTTCATACTTTTCACCCGTTTCATAATAAGACAACATAATTTTGTCTTCGCAACTACTAAAAAAGGTCACTAATAATCCTAAAAATAAACAATTGTAGATTAGCTTTTTCATTGATTTATAAATTATCTATCTATATTTTTTGCCATTAAGAATTCTTTTTTTTCAAATGAGATCCGTCCTTAGTCCATGTGGTTGTGCATATCGCCCTTTCATCACACATCATTTTACGGATCAGTTCTCCTGTTTCATCATATTCTTTCAATAATCCAAATTCGTTGTCCCCATTTCTGTAGGTGCCTTCCCACTTGAGCTTCCCATTTTCATGAAATTCTTTAAAAGGTCCTTCTTCCACATTATCAGCAAATTGAACTTCCTCTTTTAATTTACCTGAAGGATAAAATACGCTTACAGTACCCGAAAGTACATTGTCCGTATATTTCCCCAACATCTTCATTTTCCCATTTCCATGAAATTCTTTGAGTGGACCATTCAGTATATCATTTTCATAAATTTCACTAATCTCTTTTTCTCCTTTTGCATTATAAATGAGTCTCTCCCCATTCAATTTTCCTTCCAAATAATTAGCTTCTTCAAGCAAAATACCTCCCTGCGAATAGCGTTTATAAAAACCATGTTTCAAAGAATCGCCAGTATACTGATACTCTTCTTGCTTTTCACCTGATTCATAATTCGATACTATGACTTTGTCTCCACAGCTACTTATAAATACTATAATCAATAGAAATACTCCCCAAGTAAGTATTGATTTTATCATTAAATTTAATTTTGATTTTAATAGATTCATTTTGTTCAATAATTGAAACGCGATACTTATAATCTAAATTGTAGATTTATTCTTAAATCGGGACAAAGGTAAATTTATTAATAATAGGACTAGATGAAGAAACCTTACATTTATATAGCAAGTTGTATTCTAAGATTGAAAAAGTGTCAACAAATGGGCAGCATAGCCAAGGCGGCTATTGTGGGATGAGGGAGCGGCAATGTGTGCTGCATTAGAGCCGCCTAGAGTTTTTGGTTTCGTTTTTGGGCAATGCAAAAAGGAAAATCTCCCTGATAAGGGAAAATGATTTGAAATACTATTTTCAATAATTACCAAAAATATGATTTGAAAATCAAAAAATAAAATCCTTAAAAATGTAATATTAAACAAGATTATCAAAAATTAATTTGAATAAACATGCAATTAATAGAATTCACAGATAAAGGACTATATGTACCAGTCGCAGACGTCTACATAGACCCATGGAAAAAAGTCAATAAAGCGTTCATAACTCACGGACATTCCGATCACGCAAGGCCTGGTTCAAAAGCCTATATCACTACACACTCAGCATTACCTGTTATTAAGCACAGGCTAAGAAGTCATATAAATGCAAAAGGGGTAAATTATGGTGAAGAAATCAATGTGAATGGAGTCAAATTCAGCTTTCATCCTGCGGGGCATATTATAGGATCTGCGCAAATTCGGGTAGAGTACAAAGGAGAAGTTTGGGTTGCATCTGGAGATTATAAAATAGAACCAGATGGAGTATCAGAAGATTTTGAATCTGTGAAATGTCATGCATATATCACCGAATCTACTTTTGGATTGCCAGTATTCAAATGGAAGCCTCAAGCAGTAATCATGGATGAAATCAATGCATGGTGGAAGTCGAATAAAGAAGCAGGGAAAGTAAGTATATTGGCGGCTTATTCATTGGGGAAAGCGCAGCGGATTATCAATAATGTAGATCATTCTATTGGTATGGTATTCACACATGGAGCAGTCGAAAATGTAAATGAAGTCATCAGAAGACAAGGCAAAAATTTGAAAGAAACTACTCGGGTAGTCCAAGGTCAAAAACCGTCGATATATGAGGGTAGTTTGGTTATTGCACCTCCAACAGCAGTTGATTCGGCTTGGTCTGGAAGGTTCAAAGATTTTTCTTCAGGGGTAGCTTCTGGCTGGACTGCAATAAGAAAAACAAGGAATAGGAGGGCCACAGACAGAGGGTTTGTGCTTAGCGATCACGCCGATTGGGATGGATTATTGACAGCAATCAAGGAATCGGAAGCTGAAAAGGTGTATGTGACTCATGGATATACGGACATGTTTTCCAAATATTTAAAAAGTATTGGCTATTATTCAGCAGTAGTAAATACTGAATATACAGGAGATGAGTTAGCGGTGATAGATGAAGAAAATAAACAGGCTGCAGAATGAATAAATTTGCTCAATTATATCGGGCATTGGATCAAACTACTACGACCAATTCTAAAATTAAAGCTCTCGTTGATTACTTTGAAAGTGCTGAAGATGATGACAAAGTTTGGGCAATTGCATTATTATTGGAAAGAAGACCAAAACGAATTATCACGACGGCATTTTTAAGAAAATGGTCTGAAGAGACTTCAGGTTTTCCATATTGGCTATTTGAAGGTTGTTATAAAATAGTAGGAGATCTCACGGAAACCATATCATTAATAACACCAAATCCCACCTCCAACTCAAATCGATCTTTATCAGAATGGATTAAGATCATAATGGACTTAAAAGGTAAAGAAGAAATTGTCATAAAAGAAACCACCCAAAATGCCTGGAACTCTTTGGATCAAGATGAGCGATTCTTGTTTAACAAATTGATTACGGGCGGTTTTCGAATTAGAGTATCTCAAAAAACGGTGATCAATGCAATAGCAAAATACTCGGGAATAGAAGAAAATAAAATTACCCACAGGCTCATGGGCAATTGGGATCCAGTCTCGACTTCTTTCGATGAATTGGTCCTGAATGCTAATCCTACTGAAGATTTATCAAAACCATATCCAATTTTCAAAGCTATTCCTTTAGACAATGAAATAGCTCAACTAGGAGATCCTGTAGATTGGATTGCAGAACGTAAATGGGATGGGATAAAAGGTCAATTAATATTAAGACAAGGTGAATATTATTTATGGTCTAGTGGAGAAGATTTGGTCAGTGAAAAGTTTCCTGAATTAGAAATATTGAAAAATAAGATCAATAATGATGTTGTGATAATAGGCGAGATTCTGCCCTTCAAAGATGACAAAATATTGAATTTTAATATTCTTCAATCTAGAATAGGAAAAAAGAATATTACTAAAAAAGTTCTTGTTGATGCACCTGTTATAATTCTTGCCTCCGACTTGCTTGAATATAAAGGAGAAGATATCAGAGATCAACCGTTAATCAAAAGGAGGGAATTATTGGAATTGATAATTGATGAAATATCCTCTGATCGGTTACTACTATCAGATCAAGTTAAGTTTGATTCTTGGGATGAATTAGCTATTGAAAGAGACAATTCAAGAACTTATTATTCTGAAGGATTATCATTGAAGAAAAAGCATTCTGAGTATAATACCAATTGTGAAAAGGGGGATTGGTGGAATTGGAAGGTTGATCCATTCACGATAGATGCCGTGTTGATTTATGTGCAAAGAGGTACTGGACAAAAATCTAAAACGTATACGGAATTTACTTTTGCAGTAAAGCATGGAGAATCTTTAGTTCCTTTCACAAAAGCAAGTTCAGGGCTATCAGAAGAGGAGGTTGAAGAAATTGCTCTTTTTGTGAAGAAGAAAACTAGAGAAAAATTTGGGCCAGTAAGAAGTATAGAACCAGAACTTGTATTTGAGATAGAATTTGAGGGGATAGCTAAGTCTTTGAGGCATAAATGTGGGGTGGTGTTGCGATTTCCTAGGATAAAAAGATGGAGGAAGGATAAGCTGAAGGAGGAGATTAATACGCTTGGTGATTTGAATGAGATTTTGGCCAGATTTGAATGAAGTTAATACTTAAAGCGATTTGATAAAATACTGTATTGAATGAATATGAAAAAGGAATACAATCAGTTTTTTACAAATCTTACTACTTCTGATTTTCTGTTAAAATGTACTTGTAAGAAGTAAACTCCAGAAGTTAAATTTGAAATGTCAATTTGATTTTCCGGATCTTGTTTGTAAAACATTAACTGACCAAGTCTATCAAAAACTTATACTTTTTTTTGCATCTGCCTGATTTATCTTTAAATATTCACTTGCTGGATTTGGAAAAATATCAATTATTTGTAAGCTAAGTTTGCTAATTGTGGCATTTGAATGATAGCTCACACAAATCGAAAGAATTATCATTAGAAAAAGTAAAAAATTATGTCTCATGGTTTTCGATTTTATTAAATGTTAATCTTAAAATAGTAAAACTTGAATTGGCATTTCAGTCTAAATTTGTCTTTCTTCAATTTATGGCGTGCTCGAAACATTTCAGAATTATTTCATTTAGATTTATATTTCGAAAACAGTGACGTATGATAAGACCTATAAAAAATAGTATCATTTAGAAAAATACTGGTTTCTTAGATACAAAACTCAATTTTAACTTATGGAAAAGACTAAGGTTTTTATTTCATATTCCCGAAAAGATTTAAATTTTGTTGAGCGTTTATATAAAAGCCTTCGAGAAAAAGGATATGACTGCAATTATGACAAAGCAGAACATGATGATATAAATTCTGGACTTTCAGAAGAAGACGAATGGTGGGATCGACTCAAGGTACATATTACAGAATGTGATGTGATGATTTTTATTGTAAGTCCAGCAAGTGCTGCATCGAAGGTTTGTGATGAAGAAATTGCATATGCAAAGGCATTGTCAAAAAGAGTGATTCCAATCCTTTTAATGCCAGTTGATTTTAATAAAGTGCCTCCTCGTCTTGGAGCTCTTAATGTCAAATTATCATTCCTAGGTGATAACGAAAATGAGTATAATGCTCAATTTAATAAGCTATGTCTCGTCCTTGATAAAGACATTATATGGCATCGTGAAATAAGACGATATCTAGAAGCAGCGGTTCGTTGGAATAATGAAGAAAAACCTGAGTCATTGCTCTTGCGACCTGATCAACTTAGAATTGGCCTGGAGCTAACATCTCGAAGGCCGGTAAATGTAGAGGAGCCACCAGATCTTCTTTTCGATTTTTTTCGAAGTAGTCAAGAATTTGAAGATGGACTTGAAAAGAAAAGAAGACGGTTGATGGGTGCTGCTTATGTAATCCCTGCTCGAGAAGCATTAAAAAATGAGCATTATGATTATGCGTTGCGATTAATGGCAGCTGGTTGTATTGCAGCTGATGATTTTGATTTTGCTCTGGTTCCAGAACTTTGGCATTCTGCAGCTCGAGCTATTTTTGAAATCCGATTGATTTCTAGATTATATGGACACAGTGATGGAGTAATGTCAGTCGCATTATCCGAAAATGGTAATATTGTAGCAACAGGTTCTCAAGATAATACAATCAGAATTTGGAACTCTAGAAAAGGTCATTGCATAGATATCCTAGAAGGACATTCGTCCTCCATATGGGCTTTAAAATTTGGCCCTATTAGCGGTAATTTATTTTCCGCCTCCTCAGATGGCAAATTGATTAAATGGGATTTAGAATCCAAAACGAAATCAGTAATTTGGTCAGCGAAGGGTTTAACAGGAATAAATAAATTTACAATTGATAACTCAGAACATCGTTTATTTGCCGTACTTCAAAACAAAGAGGCTATTGCTTTAGAGCTAAATGAAAATAGTTTGACGCATAAAAAATTAAAAGGTCATGAAGGCTACATTCGTGATATATGCCTTTCTCCTAATGGTAAAATAGTAGCAACTTCTTCAGAGGATAAGACAATTAGACTGTGGTGTACTGATAGTAGCAGCTGCTTAGCCGTACTAATAGGGCACGAAGACGAAGTGAATTCGATCGCGTTTAGTCCTGATAGTAATATGATTGCTTCTTGTTCTGGTGGAATGTCAATTACTCATGATAGAACTGTGAGACTTTGGAATTGTGAAAAACTAGACGAGCAATTCGGCGAGCAGATTGGAGTTTTTGGCGAGCATGATAGACGAGTAAGTTGTCTAGACTTTCATCCGACCAAGATGATCGTTGCCTCTGGCTCTACGGATAGAACACTAAAAATTTGGGATGCTAAAGAAATGAAGATAATGTACAATCTTTCTCCAGATATTGGTATGATTTCAGTTGTTCAGTTTAGTCCAGATGGGACTAGGTTATTAGCGGTTAGCGATCTTGGTAGAGGAATCCTGATTGACACAAAAACAGGCAGTAAAATTTGTAGATTAGATAGACATGATAGTTCAATATGGTCAGTTGCATTTAGCGGAGATGGAACAACAATAGCGACTAGTTCACTCGATAAAACTGCTTCAATTTGGGATGCCCACATTTCGCCAAAGTTTTTAGAAGACAAAGAAAATCAAGGACCTGGACTTCATGAGTTTATGCCTACGCCATCATTTGATTCACGTAAACAACGAAGAGTTTTAACTCCGCGGAACAACACTGCCAGTGTCAATTCTGAAAAGGACGGAGCTGAATTAATTTTAATCCATAATGGCAACTCCCGTATTGAGTCGGGAGGATTTGTAGGAGGTGTTAACCGTTTAATGTTTACTTCCAGTGTTCTTGATCAAGCAGCAGAGGTACGCGATGTCGTTTGGACAACCGGAATAGAGAAAGGTGTAAGTTATTGGGATGTTACAAAAACGAGGTTTGCAGATGCTCCTCCGATTTTACTTCTCATTGCAGCCCTTTCAAATGGGCAAGGACAACTAGCAGGTGGTGAGCCCAAGGGTTTTCTTTTTGACAATGCTCCAAATGATTTATATATGGCTCTAATAGAAAAAGTAGGCAGCAGAGATCGAATTAGGATAAGAGAGCTCGCAACTTTTTTGCGAAATAAGATGCACCCAAATTGTTATTCTTAAGTATAGAAAGCGGGAAAACCTGAACAAAAACAATCTATTAAAGATTGTGTAACTGCGTTGTTGCAAGTTGTTAACAAGCCAAAGGAAAAACTAACTGGCAGTTGTGAGCTTTAACCTTCCCTTCTTAGCAGCTATATAATTATAAGCATCAACCCCTTGCAGTCCCCAGTATGCACTCACAAATATGATTTAGATTTATCAATTTGATTTTCAGCAACCAGTTCGCACATGGTCGTTCCACCAGAACGTTGTAACCACAATTGAGTACTATTTTTATACGAAGTCGTTGGCATTTATTTAAAGAAATGATCCTAATAATTCGTCAACCAAATGCACATCATTCAAAAAATGGTAGACTCTTACTGTAAATGCCACCCACCCGAAGCTGATGCTTCGGTTCCTTCGTTTTAAAGGTCGGTTTACGACCTTTAATCACGCGTTCCGCGTTGACCACTCAGTCCCATACTCGACTCCATTGCATGGAGATCGCTCAGTCTTGACCTTTAATCATGCGTTCCGCGTGACCATTCAGTCCCAATCATCGACCAGGTGTATAAGGTGCGCCTGCCTTTTCTAACTCCAGCTCATAGGTGGCTAGCTCATTAAAAAAAGCGGAAGCATCCTTCATGTATTGATCAAACCCACTTTGAGCTACTTCAATATTACGTATTTGTGTTTCTGTCGGTAGTTCGGTGGTATTCCAATGACCCCAAATTACGCCTCCTATTCTACCCGTAATCGAAGGTGAAGTAGATACGTCCTTATTTTGACGCACACGGTCTCCCCTCAATGTAGTTCTCAAACTAGATAAAGACTTGTTAAGCGCCGCGAATTGTTCAAACATCTCAGGAGAAGCATTAGGTGTCATTGTCAATGCCACTTTAATATGGCGGAGCTTATCACCGGCCTCGCTTAATTGGCTGCCAGCACTTGATGTCCTTCTGGATAGTTCACTTGTTTTCTTCTGAAAAGCCGCCACCTCACTGTAATTACCACTTGTTGCATTAACCGGCTTCACGTTAAACTCTTGCTTCTCTCCTTGCGATTCTAATTTCCCCTTGCTCATTACAAAAAGTTCTACATTATATTTCCCAGGTGCTACCAGAGGCCCTTGTGGAGATCCTGCCCAGGGTGGTTGAAAAGCTGGAACAGTTAAGTTAATGGGGTTTGGTGGAGGTAGTCTCAAATCCCAACTTACCCGATGTAATCCTTTTTTAGCCATTCCCTCTACCCAACGTATTCCTTCCCCATTTTCATCTCGCACCAGAAGCATAACACTTGGTTCCTCTTCAGTAGATTCTTGTCTTAGTCGATCCCAGCCTGGAAAAGGAATACTGGCCTTCTGATCATTTAATTTCTTTTCCGTTTCCTCACGCTGAACTTTTGCTGTTTTAGGAAGATCCTCTAAGTAATAGGTAAATACAGCCCCGAAAGGCGGGTTGTCACTAACGAAACTAGTTGAACCTTGAGAGGGCATTTCTTTTGCCTGCATAGGCACATTGGGAACATACCACCAAGCATCTCTTACTGGCAAGAGCACATTTGAATTGGCTTTAGCCACCTTATTAATTTCCCTTAAAGGGGAGTAATCATCCAATACGTAGACCCCACGTCCAAAAGTGGCACCCACCAAATCATTATCTCTTTCATGGAGTTCTATATCCCGAAATGGGATGGTAGGTACGCCCGCATTCAACTTGGTCCAATTGACGCCCTTATTCACTGAAAAGTAAATGCCATATTCGGTACCAATGAAAAGTAGATTTTCATCTTTATGATCCTGCTTTATCACCCAAACAATCGTTCCACCAGGAAGATCTCCAGCAATAGAGCGCCAAGATTTTCCCTTATCGGTACTCATGAAAATGTAAGTAGAATAATCACCCAATTTGTGTGCATCGGCTATGGCAAACACTGTATTGACATCATGAGAAGAAGCTTCAATATCATTGATGAATGATTGTGCTGGAACTTTAGTCAAGTTCTGACTCTTCCTCCAATTCTGGCCATCATCTTCACTCACATGAATCAGACCATCATCCGAACCAGTATAAAGCAATCCTGCCGTTACGGTTGATTCAGATATGGAGGTAAGTGTGGCATATTTCGACATCGCTCCATTATCGTACAATGCGTCAACACTTGGCACACGATCGATCATCTCCAGTTCATACCTGCTACGATTAGAAGTTAGATCTCCACTTATTGCCGTCCATGAATTGCCGCGATTTGTACTTTTCCAAACTCTTTGTGATCCAAAATAGAGTGTTTTATGATCATGTGGGCTTATTTGTATTGGGCTATCCCAGTTCCATCGTTCCGGTGGATCATTAGGGGCAGGTTGTGGTTGAATATTCAGCACTTCATTTGTTGTTCTATTATGGCGATGCAATAGGCCCTGCTGAATTTCCATATACACAATATTTGGATCCTCCGGATCAAAAACGGAATCATAACCATCGGCTCCGAGTGGGATGTACCAATCCTGGTTGCGCACTCCTTCTACATTGGTAGTCCTGGAAGGACCTATTAATGTCCCAAGATCTTGTGCCCCAACCACAACATTATAAAATGGCTCAGCATTATCAAGTCCTAGCTTATAGAATTGCGAGATTGGTAGATTTGGAAAATGCCGCCAGGTAGTACCTTCATCAAAGGTTTCATATAGTCCTCCATCCGTGCCAGCAATTAAATGCTGTTCATTGGCGGGATCAATCCATAAGGCATGATTGTCGCTATGTTTCTCTCTGCCGTTTCCGAGATAATCGAAGGTCTTTCCACCATCACGGGTCACATGTAAGAAAACATCCATCTGGTAAATAAGGTCAGGGTTCGTGGGCGAAACTTCAATTTCCTGATAGTAGTGCGGCCCGGTTCCTCCGGAAATATAGCTATTGCGCTTTTGCCAACTCTCCCCTTTATCGGTGGATCTGTAAAACCCTTTATTTTTCTTATCTGATTCGATGGTAGCATATACCAACTGCGGATCAGCTGGAGTAACCGCCAACCCTATTTTTCCCATATCGCCTTGAGGCAAACCCGTTTTTATTGGTCTCCAGGTCTCGGCCCCATCCATTGATTTGTAAATGCCAGACTTAGGTCCGCCAGCAAGTAGTGCCCAGGTTTTTCTTCTCCGTTGATAAGCAGCGGCATAGATCACATCAGGGTTCGATGGATCAAATTCTATATCTGTGATGCCCGTATTTGCATCTATATTGAGCATTAGCTGCCAGGTTATACCGCCATCTTTGGTTTTGTACAATCCACGTTCACCTCCTGAAGACCACAGTGGACCTTCGGCTGCTACATAGACTACGTCACTATTTCTGGGATCGATCAATATTTTACCAATATGCTCCGAGTTTTTCAGGCCCATCTGCTGCCAAGTGGTTCCACCATCCCTGCTTTTATATACCCCATCTCCCCAACCTACATGGCGACCACTTACATTCTCACCTGTACCTACCCAAACTACCTCAGGGTTATTGGGATCCAAAGCCACCGTGCCAATCGAATAAGAGGGTTGATCATCAAAAATAGGTGTCCACGTGATACCACGGTTGATGGTTTTCCATAAACCTCCGGAGCCTACTGCCACATACCAAGTATTGCTATTGGTAGAGTGTACAGCTATATCGGCAATTCTACCTCCCATTACAGCTGGACCAATGCCTCTTAGCTTAAGACCTTCGGCCACTTGAGAAGCTACATCACTTTGATTCGATTGAGCCGAAGCAGTATATCCTGCGAATAAAAAGAGAATAAGAGTTGTAAAAAGGAGGCCTAATTTTATTTTTTGCATCACAGATTCAATTTAATTGAAGATGAATATAAAATAAAATTTAGACTCTTCATTTTATTAAATGAAGCATTTGTGTTTTATCCTATCAGTTTAAGATGACCGATTTGTGGTCACTTATATCATTCACGGCAGACTAAACAGCGTAGTGGTTGAATGCCACAATATGTTGACCTCAGAGAGGTCATATTATTTTAGCGCCAGTGATTTTTAAAAATTTTCGACCCCGTAGGGTGTCGCCTTAGAAAGATGTTTAGGTTTTCTACCATAATTTCATTGATCAATGAAATTATGGTTTCTGGAGATTTACGATATCCTCCATAGTGATAGGTGGACTTCACCAATTATATTATTGAAATCCTGCTGATAAACGCATAATATATTGAAATCCAAATCTTCGTAAATAACCAATTTGCGTTTAAAAGATTATGTTTCGACTATTGTATACTAAAAGTTCTTACAAATGTTGCGCAATATTGTCTTCACATCTACTCTACATATAACTTCATTCATATTCACAGAATCATGTATATTACGCTACAACTTTTTTAATAATGAAGCAACAATTATTTACCCAAATTATACTTCCCATCTTTCTCACTCTATTGGTCTATGGAGATATCAAATCTCAACAATTGGACGCTTTCCAGTTTCGCAATCTCGGTCCTTTTAGAGGTGGAAGAGTGACTGCAGTAGCAGGCATTACCAGCCAACCTTCAGTTTTCTATATGGGAGCCACAGGAGGTGGTGTCTGGAAGACAGAAGACTACGGAACTTCATGGAGTAATGTATCAGATGGCTATTTTTCGACACCGTCAATAGGTGCGATCTCAGTAGCTCAGAATGATCCCAACATTGTATACGTGGGAACAGGATCTGATGGGCTGAGAAGTAATGTAATCTCTGGTAAGGGAATGTATAAGTCTATCGATGCTGGAGAGACGTGGACACAAATTGGATTGGATAATGTAGGACAGATTGGAGCAGTCAGGATTCATCCAGACAATCATAATATCGTATATGTGGCAGCTATAGGTCAGGCATTTAATGAAAATGTAGAGCGAGGAGTTTATAAAACCACTGATGGCGGAAGGTCCTGGCAAAAAGTATTGTACATCTCTGCCAAGACAGGAATCTCTGATATAGAGATGATGCCCACTAATCCTAATATACTATATGCTGCGGCATGGAAGGCTGAAAGAAAACCGTGGACGATCATCAGCGGAGGATCTTTAAAAGAAGGAGGTATCTACAAGTCGATCGATGCTGGGCTGACCTGGGACAAAATCAATGACGGCATTCCACAAAAGTTGATAGGTAAGATTGATCTTGCAGTAAGCCCTGCTGATTCTAAAATATTATATGCATTGATAGAAGCACCTTTAAAAGAAGGAGGATTTTATAAGTCCATAGATCAAGGCGAATCTTTTACGCAGATTTCAGATCACAAAGGCATTCGAAACAGACCATTTTACTATACCAATATCAGGGTAGATCCGATGGATATTGATGTGATCTATTCGTTGGCAGGACCATATCACAAATCTATAGATGGAGGGAAGACCTGGAAAAGAAAGTCGTCTCCACATGGTGACAACCACGATATGTGGATCAACCCAAATGATCCGGATCTTTTTATCCAATCTAATGATGGTGGTGCTAATGTGACACACAATGGAGGGAAGACATGGTCTACACAATTCAACCAACCGACCGCCGAGATATATCAGATAGCCGTCGATGATCAGCATCCTTATTGGGTATATGGTGGACAACAAGATAATTATTCGACCATATCAGTACCTGTTATGGCACCCTATGGTATACAGGCTCCTGGTATAGGATACATCATGAATACAGGTGGATGCGAGACAGGCCCTGCTATTCCCAAACCAGGAAATTCTAATATTGTATATTCTAATTGTAAAGGAAGATTCGGTGTCTATGACAAAAGCACTGGGACAGAAAAATCATACTATATCGGCGCATCGAATATGTATGGTCACAATCCTAAAGATCTAAAGTATCGATTCCAGAGAGTATCGCCGATTCATGTTTCACCTCATGATGCGGATGTGATCTATCATTGCTCCCAATACGTACACAAGACTACAGATGAAGGCAAGACTTGGACAACAATATCACCAGACCTTACAGCCTTCGAAGCGGATAAGCAGGTTATCTCTGGTAGCCCAATCACACGAGATATCACTGGTGAAGAATTCTATAGCACCATATATTCTATTCAGGAATCTGCAATAAAAAAAGGCGTCATCTGGGTGGGTTCCAATGATGGTCCTATACATGTGACTCAGGATGGGGGAGCCAACTGGACTGATGTCACACCTCGTGGATTACCCAAAGGTGGTAGAGTGGATGCCATCGAACCATCTACTCATGACCCGGCGAAAGCTTATGCGGCGATATTAAGATATCAGTTGGGCGATTGGAAGCCATATATCTATAAGACTGAGGACTACGGTAAAAACTGGAAACTCATCACAAATGGTATTCCGCCAGATTATCCATGTCGAGTGGTACGAGAAGATCCGGTGACAGAGGGACATTTGTATGCAGGTACAGAATATGGATTATTTATTTCGATGGATGATGGAGACAATTGGAAGGCTTTTCAACAAAATTTGCCAGTGACACCGATAACTGATATGAAGATACATCGAGGGGATTTGGTAATGTCAACGATGGGTCGTTCATTCTGGATATTGGACAACATATCTACTCTTTCACAAATAGAATCATTAGAATTGACCAAAACTCAATTGTTTCAACCCAAGCCAACTTATCGATACAAATATCCCTCTGGCGCCCGTGGAAGTACAATGCCTAAATATCCAAAACCTGCTGTCATCATAGATTATATCATCGCGGATTCTGTGAAAATACCAATCAAATTAGAAATAATTGATCAAAATAATGTTGTGATCAATACACTCTTCAGCGATGATACCCTCGCCAAGATACCGGATGAGGTTATAGAGAATATGTCAACCAATCAGGTAGAATATATCGTTGATAATAGTTTGTCAACTCATATTGGTTTTAATCGTTTTAGATGGGATATGACAGAAACCGGCCCCTGGCATAAGGATGAAAAGCGAAGTTATAAAAATGGTCCTTTTGCAGCGCCAGGAACTTACAATATTCGGCTTACGATAGATAATGAAGTATTAGAACAAAGCTTTGAATTATTAATGGATCCAAGGATAGAAAAGTACGTGACTCCTGATGACATCAATAAGCAAATCAGTCTCCACAGGAAAATCAAAATCCTGCTAAATGACGCAAGAAGAAAGCTAAACAAACTGGAAAAAGAAAAGAAAGCACTCCAAAAGAAAGATGAAATGAGTGCAAAGGATGAGGATCGTTTGACAGAAGTGACTTCATTGATCTCTCAATTAAAAACTAAAGAAGGTATTTATGAGCTTCCTAGGTTGGTGGACCAGATTTCATATTTGTATAGGATGCTAGGGGATACGGATCAATTGCCGGGTCAGGATGCGTATGAAAGATATGAAGAATTAAAAGATAGATTACTGGACTTTGGAGATTGAGTTATCAGAAAATTAGTCCTTAAATCTTAATCTCTAGGCTCCCCCTTTTTTAAGGCCATCGTGGAGAATTCTAATTTCTTGAAAATTTGGAAAGGAATTATATCTTTAGGGTGTTGAGATGAGGTAGACCTATGGATTTTGTTTGAATAGGCGTATTTACCCGTTTAATATCGGAATATATACGTGTAAAAACGGGTAGAAATAGGTGGAATGATAAATAGCTGGAAATCAATTAAATAACTAAATGGATGATTAGGTAGATAGGAGGAATAAACGCAACTTATCAGTATGCGCAATAAGACGGGTTGCGGGTACTAGTGGTTCAAATCATAAATACTTGACAGCTTAAATGACCACTTTTTCCTTGATTCTTCGTCTTTCGTCAGTCAGGTAGCTACGGCTATCTTCTTTTCTCAATCCTTGACTAAAGAAAAAATAGACTCATTTTAACTATCAATAACTTATGGCTTGAGCCACTAGGTTGTTGGTAGCAATTTGAACAAAAAATGAAGTCAAATGAAATCTCAATTATTATTTTAGCCACACTTTTATTGACCTTAACAAACTGTAAACCAACTGATATGAAAAAATCTAAAATTGTCTCAATTAGTATTGATATAAATGAAATCTCATCTGAAATTTGGAATTTTATTACAAGCAAAGATTATGCGAAAGAACTTGGTAGTGAATTTGATAAGAATGCCTTTGTGGAATCCGATTGGAAACTTGGGTCTAAAGTTCATTTCAAATATGAACCTAACAAAATTGTATCTACCGGAACTATAACCAAACTAATCGAAAAAGAACTTATTCAAGTCGATT
>Ga0256847_1000095_pt1 | contig 60928 bp, 55 predicted proteins | sample TeddybearmetaG_FD_189099 | JGI IMG/M metagenome (GOLD analysis project Ga0256847, IMG submission 189099) | Hydrothermal vent microbial communities from East Pacific Rise, Pacific Ocean - Teddybear | ecosystem: Environmental > Aquatic > Marine > Hydrothermal vents | place: Pacific Ocean: East... | reverse complement strand
TTCACATGAGACTTGGGGAACATAGGTTGATTCATCATCGTAAAAGTTCCCACTGGGAATTTTTACGCGAAAACCAAGCTTTGTTCCCCTGAGCAATGAACTTTGAAGCAGAAACCTGAAAAATTGTAAAATTTTTCTCCTATTATTTAAATAGGAATCCTCTTCCTTTAGGGAGAGGAGGATGTCAAACCCTGATAATTAGAAATCCGTCCACCCACATATAAAACACAGCGTCCGTACAAACTAGGTTCTGTTTGACCTAGACAATCTTTTTTACATAATAAAGGTTTTTCTTTTTGCATATAATGATCTAATTCGGCTTCTAAAACTTGATTTTTTTTCTCCATAGCCAATGCCAAAATTTTCCAATCTTGTGATAATAAGGTTAATCCAGAAATTTTATTAGATTGTTTGTCTATTTTAAATAGTAATTTCTAGGAATATATGGAACAGGGACTTTAGTCCCTGATAAATGAGGCAATGATAATAATAATTCAGTTCAGGGCTAAAGCCCTAATTCCAATCTCAATTGTTGACTGGCTTTAACCATATTTTTAATCGCTTCTTCAACTTCCGCCCATTGGCGGGTTTTTAAACCACAATCAGGATTAACCCAAAGCCGTTCAGGCGGAATACGTTGGGCTGCTTTTTGCATTAATTCAACCATTTGTTGGGTGGTTGGAATATTCGGTGAATGAATATCATAAACGCCTGGTCCAATTTCATTGGGATAATCAAAATCATTAAAAACATCTAATAATTCCATATCTGAACGCGAAGTCTCAATGGTAATCACATCCGCATCCATTGCCGCAATACTATCAATAATATCATTGAATTCGGAATAACACATATGAGTGTGAATTTGAGTTTCATCTCGAACCCCATTGGCACTGACTTTAAAACAATAAACCGCCCAATCTAAATAATTTTGCCATTCCGATTTTCTTAAAGGTAAACCTTCACGCAAAGCAGCTTCATCAATTTGAATAATTTGAATGCCCGCTTGTTCTAAATCTAAAACTTCATCTCGAATGGCAAGTGCCAATTGTAAACAGGTTTCAGAGGCGGGTTGGTCATCACGTAAAAAAGACCAATTTAATAAAGTGACGGGACCCGTCAACATGCCTTTCATTGGTTTATTGCTTAATGATTGAGCATATTTAATCCATTCAACCGTCATGGCTTGAGGGCGGGAAATATCACCAAAAATAATCGGGGGTTTAACACAACGACTGCCATAAGATTGCACCCAACCAAATTGACTGACTCCATAACCTTGTAAGTATTCAGAAAAATATTCAACCATGTCATTGCGTTCCGCCTCGCCATGAACAAGCACATCTAATTCTAAATTCTCTTGAAAAGTCACCGCATTTTGGATTTCTTTTTGCATGGCTTGTTGATAAGCATTTTCACTTAATTGATCTTGTTTATATTTTCGCCGTGTTTGACGAATTTCAGTGGTTTGTGGAAAAGAACCAATGGTTGTGGTTGGATAAAGCGGTAAATTAAAGGCTTGACGCTGTTTTTCTGCGCGTTTTGGATAAGTTGATTGGCGTTCACTCATGGCGGGTGTTACTTGTTTTAAACGTGCTTGAACTGCCGCTTGATGAACTTTATTGGAGTTTTGACGGGATAAAATGGCTTGTTGATTTTCTAAAAGCTCGGTTTTAACGGCGTTTCGTCCTTGATCTAAAGCCGTTTTAATCAGTTCTAATTCAGCAATTTTTTGTACACTAAACGCCAACCAAGGTTTAATCTCGCTTTCAGGTTCTAAATTTAAATCAACAGGGACATGTAATAAAGAACAAGAAGGAGCAAGCCAAAGTCGTTGTTTTAAACGTTTGGCAATCGGTTCTAGCCAATCTAAGGTTTTAGTTAAATCCGTTTTCCAAATATTTCGACCATCAATAATCCCTAAAGAAATAATTTTATGTTGTGGCAACCAATCAATTAATTTAATAATTTCTTGATGGGCATTAATGGCATCTAAATGCAGCCCATTAACAGGCAAATCACAAGCCAATTGTAGATTATTTTCTAAGCGCCCAAAATAACTGGCTAATAAAATTTTAACACCATGATTTTGTAAACGATAATAACTTTTTGATAAAGCTTGTTGCCAATCTGAATCTAATTCGGTAACTAAAATGGGTTCATCAATTTGTACCCATTCAATCTTATGATCCTTTAATTCGATTAATAATTCACTATAAACGGCTAAAAGTGACTCTAAAAAATCCAATTTAAGAACGCTGTCTTTGACTTTTGCTAAATACAAATAAGTAACAGGACCTATAATTACGGGTTTAACTTGATGCCCTAATGTTTGAGCTTCTTTAATTTGTTGAATTAAAACATGGCTATTAAGTTTAAATTCAGTCTGGCTATCTAATTCAGGCACAATATAATGATAATTGGTATCAAACCACTTGGTCATTTCCCCCGCATGAACTGTTCCACAACAATTTTCTTGGGCTGACTTGCCTCGTGCCACGGCAAAATAAGTGTCTAAATCTGCATTTTGTTTAAAACGAGCGGGGATATTTCCTAATAAAAAACTGGTATCTAATACTTGATCATAAAATGAAAAATCACCCACGGCTTGATAATCTAATTGACTTTGAATTTTCCAATGATTTTGACGTAAGGCTTTTGCAGTAACTTCTAGCTTGTCCTGATCTATTTCGCCCCGCCAATATTTTTCAGTGATTAATTTTAATTGACGTTGATCTCCAATACGGGGAAATCCTAGATTATGAAGGGTGGTCATGTTGTTTCCTTTATTTCAATAATTAACAGTGCAATAAAGAATAAAGAAATAAAATCATGACGTATAATGATTGTTTTTTAATTATCTATGAGAAAAACTCATTGATTGAAATCAGTCATCTTAAAATTATTCAAGCATTATCCGAGCAAGGAACTTTAACCAAGGCGGCAAAAACCCTTTGTTTAACCCAATCCGCTTTATCCCATCAAATTCGCTATTTAGAAAAGAAATTGGGCGTTAAATTATGGCAAAAAGAAGGGCGATGTTTAAAATTAACGCAAGCAGGACAATATTTACTCAATAGCGCTCAATATATTTTGCCCGTAATAAAACAAACAGAACAACATCTAAAAGCTTTTGCTTCAGGAAAAAAAGGATTATTACAAATTGGAGTTGAATGCTATCCCTGTTATGAATGGCTGGGGAGGATTTTAGGCGATTTTTTTGAGGAATGTCCCGAAGTTGATTTAGAATTAATCCAACAATTTCAATTTTCAGGATTTGAAGCTTTATTAAATCATCATATTTCGCTGTGGATTACACCTGATGAAGTGATTCATCCGCAATTAAGTTATCAATCTTTATTTGATTATGAATTAGTTTTATTATTATCAAAAGATTCCGTTTTAGCTTCAAAATCTTATTTAAAACCTATTATGTTAAGCAATGAAACATTATTAATTTTTCCTGTTGAACAAGATCGACTCGATATTTTTAATCAATTTTTAACGCCCGCAGGCATTAAACCACAACAAATAAAAACCATTGCTTCTATTGAAATAATGGTACAACTAACTCGCTCTAAGCGGGGATTTTGTACTTTACCTGATTGGTTAGCTCAACAATATTGCCAAAAATATCTTGATTTAAGTTATTTAAAAATAGGTAAAAAAGGGATTATGAAAAGTCTTTATGCGGGCATGCGAAAGGTTGATTTAGAATTGTTTTATTTAAAAAAATTTATTGCTTTGGCGATGCGATAATTTTAATAACTCATATAAGCAGGCGCAACCCGCAATATTTCTTCAATGGTTGTTTTACCCGCCTTCACTTTTCTAGCGCCACTAATCCGCAATAATTCAGTGCCTTGTTTTAATGAAAGCTTTGATATTTGACTCATATCTGCTTTTTTATGGATTAAATCTCGCATTTCAGGCGTCATTCTAATCATTTCATAAATGCCTAACCGTCCTTGAAAACCTGTTTGTCGGCATTTTTCACAACCATTGGCTTTATATAAGGTTTTTGGAGGCGCCATTTTCCATGGGCTAATCATATCATTCCAATCATCAATATTAACTTCATCTTTGCTTTTACAATGCGGACAAAGAACACGAATTAAACGCTGTGCCACCACACAAAGCAGGGTTGCATTAATTAAATAAGAAGGAACGCCAATATCTAACAGGCGAGTAATGGAAGCGGCAGCGTCATTGGTATGCAAGGTTGAAAGGACTAAATGACCCGTTAAAGCGGCTTGAATTGACATTTCAGCCGTTTCTTGATCACGAATTTCACCCACCATAATAATATCAGGATCTTGTCTTAATAAAGTTTTAATCCCATCGGCAAAGGTTAAATCAATGGTCTTATGAATTTGCATTTGATTAAATTGCGGTTCAACCATTTCAATTGGATCTTCAACTGTACAAACATTAATTTCAGGTTTGGCTAATTCTTTTAAAGTTGAATAAAGGGTGGTTGTTTTTCCCGAACCAGTCGGTCCTGTAACTAAGATTAAACCATTGGCATGTTCCGTCATTTCACTCCATAAATTAGCATCATTCCCACTAAACCCTAATTCACTTAAATCACGAACTAAAATTTGTGGATCAAAAATCCGCATGACTAATTTTTCACCCAAAGCAGTTGGCATGGTGGATAAACGCAGTTCAACTTCATTACCATTCACCATTTTTGTTTTAATACGTCCATCTTGCGGGCGGCGTTTATCCGAAATATCCATGCGTCCTAAAATTTTAATTCGACTAGTAACTGCCACCATAATACCCACAGGCATTTTATAAACGGTATGTAAAACGCCATCAATCCGAAAGCGCACATTACCATCACCACGGCGTGGTTCTAAATGAATATCACTGGCTCGTTGATCAAATGCATATTGTAGTAACCAATCAACCAGCGTGACAATATGTTGATCATCCGCACTTGAATCGCCTTTTTTTTTGCCCATTTCCATCAGGGCTTCGACATTATTAACCGTACTTGTATTTAAGCTAACTTGTTGATTCTTGACTTTCCGAATAGAATGCCCAACATCAAAAAAATCATCTTTATAACGCACCACATCGACAGGATTTGCGACGACTCTTTTTATTTCTTTGCGTAGTACATGACGCATATCAGACATCCACTGCTCTAAAAAAGGTTCACAAGTTGCAAAAGTGACACTTTCTTTATCTGCGGCAATGGGCACAATATCTAAATTAGAAATATATTTTCGAGAAATTAATTGAATAACCGAATCAACATCTACTTTTAAAGGATCAATATGATGATAAGGCAAATTGGCGTAATCGGCTAACCATCGAGTGAGATCTTCCATACTCACAGGTTGATTGGTATCGGGTCTTGTTAATTGACGCTGAGAAATCCAAATTAATGGATGAACATAAGCCCGATTACTTTTTGTGGCAATATAAAGTTTTCTAACCTTTTGAATTTCTTCTATTTTGGCAATTTTATTTTTTTCAAGTCCATCTAATACTTCCACCATATCAAGCTTATGATCACCCATTAAACTAAAATCTTGCAATGTTACAAACCTCTTATTTATATTATTCAATTAATCATAGCGTTGATTTAATTTTTCATACGGATTTTTATTAAAATTAAATATGATAAAATGACTTATTATTTAAAATAACGAACACCATATGAAAGCCATTGACCGCCTGATTTTTGCCGCTTGGATCATCCCCATGACATCAGATAATGAAGTTATTTTAACGGATCACGCCATTGCCATTCATCATGGTTTAATTCTTGATATTTTACCCGCCAATCAAGCCCGTGATTTATACCAAGCAACTCATCAAGATTATTTAGCTGATCATGTTTTAATACCTGGTTTAATTAATGCACATACTCACAGCCCAATGACTTTATTTAGAGGGTTGGCGGATGATTTGCCTTTAATGACTTGGCTTAATGAGCATATTTGGCCCGCTGAAGCCAAATGGGTTAATGAATTATTTATTAAAGAAGGCACTCAATTAGCCCTTGCTGAAATGATTCGGGGCGGGGTCACCTGTTTTAATGATATGTATTTTTATCCTGATATTACTGCCAGAGAAGCAACAAAGGCGGGAATGCGAGCCGTTGTTGGGTTAATTATGATCGATTTCCCATCGCAATGGGCAGATAATACCGAAGATTATATTAATAAAGGGCTTCATGTTTTTAAAGAAAATATCAATAATCCTTTGATTAATTGCGCTTTTGCACCTCATGCACCTTATACCGTTTCAGATGAGCCGTTATTAAAAATAAAAACCTTAGCGGATGAATTAGAAATCCCCATTCATATTCATTTGCATGAAACTCAAGATGAAATAAACCACAGTCTTGAAAATTATCAAAAACGTCCTTTACAACGCTTTGCAGACTTAGGTTTATTAAATCCTAATTTAACCGCTGTTCATATGGTTCATTTAGAAAATAATGAAATCGAACAAATTGCCAAGGCGGGGGTTCATATTGTGCATTGTCCGCAATCTAACTTAAAATTAGCCAGTGGTTTTTGTCCTGTTGATAAGTTACAAAAGGCGGGGGTTAATATTGCGTTAGGAACCGATGGCGCTTCTTCTAATAATGATTTAGATTGTTTTGCTGAAATGCAAACCGCCGCCATGCTCGCCAAAGCAGTTGCCAATGATGCCAGCGCACTTCCCGCCTATCAAGCATTACAAATGGCAACCATTAACGGTGCTAAAGCCTTAGGTATTGCAGATAAAACAGGATCATTAGAAAAAGGGAAATCAGCTGATATTTGTGCCGTTAAATTGAATACATTAGAAAGTGTTCCCTTATTTAATCCCATTTCTCAATTAGTCTATGCTTGTTCAAGACATCAAGTAACGGATGTTTGGGTACGCGGCGAGGTTTTATTAAAAAACCGTCAATTAACCACGTTAGATGAGGCTGATTTAATTGCTAAAGCGCAGGCTTGGGCGATGAAAATTAGGACATAGTATGCAACCTATTTTATATTCCTTTCGGCGCTGCCCTTATGCAATTAGAGCCAGATTAGCACTGGCTGTTTGTCAAATTCAAGTTGAAATTATCGAGGTTTCACTTGCCAATAAACCAGTCCAATTATTAACCATCTCGGCTAAAGGTGAAGTACCTGTTTTAGTTTTAGAACAACAAGTGATTGAACAAAGTCTTGATATTATGAAGTGGGCATTCCAACAAAAACCACATCCCTTTTTTATTGAAGATCCATTGATTAATCAATTAATTCAACAAAATGATCAGGAGTTTAAAAATCATTTAGACCATTATAAATATTTTGATCGATTTCCTGATTTTAGTCAACAAACTTACCGTGAGCGGGCATTTCCATTTTTAGAAAAATTAGAACAATGCTTACAAAAACACTCTTTTTTATATGCTAAACAACAAACATGGTTAGATTTGGCTATTGTGCCTTTTATTAGACAATTTTCGGGGGTTGATTCCTTATGGTTTGAGCAGTCTAAATTCAAAAAATTAAATGACTGGTTGCAATGGCATTTAAATTCACCACTATTTCAACAAGTCATGATTAAAAGAAAGAATTAAAAACGATGCATACGACGAGCTCTTTGCATAGAACGCATTAAATTATTAATGGTTCTTAGTTTCATACGGCGCATCGGACTTGGCGGGCTAAAGGCATCTGGAATATTGGTTCCATAACCTGCTTTGTCAATAATCACACTGCCAAATTCATTTTCAACTTTAATTTCGGAAGGCGTATCCATAGCGAGAATAGCAGCTTCGGCTTCTTGCTCTGTTATGCCATCTATGCTTTGTTGGACTTGCTGTTTTAATTCTTGTTTTGCTTCAGAAATAATTTGTTGTTCTTCTTTTTCAGGTTCTAATAACATAATATCAGAAGAGTCACCAATCACTTCACCCGCCACATGAGTTCCCCGAATCCCAATCGTTGCCAGTTTTCGACCCACTTTAACTTGCATTGAACGATGGCGTTTTTTTGCCATAATCCCGCTTACAAAACGAAAAGAACCTTTTAAAACACTAATAAACATATTATCCTTTTTCTTTTTGGCATAAGAAAAACGATTAACTTTCATTGAGGCGTTACGTCCTAAAACAAATTTGGTTTTATCTCTAAAGATAATCATCACTCGTCCTTTAGCACTTGTTTGAATGGTATCTCCTTGATACAGTTTAGCCCCTCTTTTAAGCTTAATTAATTCTGTACCTCTTTGTACGGTAACCGTCCCAATGACTTTCTTAGCCGTTGCGGCATAATTTTTTGTTTTAGCATAACTGGCGGGAATGGTTAAAGCGGGTAATAACATTATGAATAACAAGATTATTTTCATTTTTTTTAAAAAGATCATTGGTTGGTTCCTTTGTCTCAGTTTATTAGTTTTAAGCGCTTGTAGTCATTTAAATTCAACACTTGAAAAAGCCCAACAAGCGGGTTTTCATAAGACAGTATGGCATACAAAACAGTTCCCTGTTGTGACTTGGGTAAAAATTCACAATAATAAATTACTCACTATTTATATTGAGGGAGATGGTCATGCATGGAAAAATCGTTATCGAATATCTTTAGATCCAACTCCTAAAAATCCTGTCAGTTTAAAATTAGCGATTCAAGATAAAGGCGGGGCGGTGCTTTATCTTTCTCGCCCTTGTCAGTATTTAACATCCCAACAACGGCAAACCTGCCCGCCTAAATATTGGACCAGTCATCGGGCGTCAAAGACCGTTATTGAAAGTTTAAATCAAGTGATTGAGCAAGTGATTAAGAAATATCAAATAACTCAAATTGCATTAATTGGTTATTCAGGCGGGGGCGGGATTGCGCCTTTAATTGCGGCAAAAAGAAAAGATGTGGCTTGGATTATTACATTAGCAGGTAATTTAGATCATCAAAGTTGGACAAAATATCATAAAGTGACAGCTTTAACAGGTTCATTAAATGCCTTGGATATCGCAACCCAAATTAATCATATTCCACAACACCATTTTTTAGGAAAAAAAGATAAAATAATCCCGCCTTTGGTTATTAATCGTTATTTAGAAAAAGCAGGGCATCCAGAATGGCTTACTTTAATAAAAGATTATAATCATAGTTGCTGTTGGGAAAAAAACTGGCCCGCTTTATTATGTGAAAATAAAAAACAGCCGTGGTTTGATTATTTTTGTATGGATTAAAGCCCTAATTGATCCCACAATTCATCCACTCGCTGTTTGACTTTTTTATCCATTGTAATGGTTTCTCCCCATTCTCGATTAGTTTCACCGTCTATTTTATTGGTGGCATCAAACCCAATTTTTCCGCCTAACCCCGAAACTGGCGAAGCAAAATCTAAATAATCAATCGGCGTATTTTCAACTAATGTGGTATCTCTTACAGGATCCATCCGTGTGGTCATTGCCCAAATCACATCTTGCCAATTACGCACATCAATATCATCATCGGTTACAATAATAAATTTAGTATACATAAATTGCCGTAAAAATGACCAAATACCAAACATCACTCGTTTGGCATGCCCCGCATATTGCTTTTTAATTGAAACCACCGCCATGCGATAAGAACAACCCTCAGGCGGTAAATAAAAATCAACAATTTCAGGGAATTGTTTTTGTAAAATGGGTACAAAAACTTCATTTAAAGCCACGCCTAAAATAGCGGGTTCATCAGGGGGGCGTCCTGTATAAGTACTATGATAAATGGGATTATTACGATGGGTTATCCGTTCAATGGTAAAGACGGGAAAAGATTCAACTTCATTATAATATCCCGTATGATCCCCAAAAGGTCCCTCGGGAGCTGTTTCATTGGGATATAAAAAACCTTCTAAAACAAATTCACTAGAAGCAGGGACTTGTAAATCGTTAGTGATACTCTTAGCAAGTTCCGTGCGGGCATTTCTTAATAATCCTGCAAAGGCATATTCCGATAAACTATCGGGTACAGGCGTAACAGCGGCTAAAATAGTAGCTGGATCGGCACCTAAAGCCACTGAAATAGGAAAAGGTTTATCAGGATATTGTTGTTGCCATTCTTTAAAATCTAAAGCGCCGCCGCGATGAGCTAACCAGCGCATAATAACTTTATTTTTAGCAATCACTTGCATCCGATAAATGCCGAGATTTTGACGAGATTTTAAAGGACCTTGGGTAATTACCAAACCCCAAGTAATTAAAGGACCTGCATCTTTAGGCCAACAATGTTGAACGGGTAAAATACCTAAATCAACCGCTTCTTTGTCAATTTGTTGTTGCTGACAAGGTGGGTTTTTAATTTTTTTAGGCGCCATGCTTAATACTTTGCGATACATCGGCAATTTTTGGAGCGCATCCTTCATGCCTTTAGGCGGATCGGGTTCTTTTAATAAAGCCAATAATTTGCCAATTTCTCGCAAGGTTTCAATGCCTTCTTCTCCCATGCCTAAAGCAACTCGTTGAGTGGTACCAAATAAATTCGCTAATAATGGAAATTGGGAGCCTTTAATATTTTCAAACAGTAAAGCGGGACCGCCTTGTTTTAATACTCGATCACTAATTTCGGTGACTTCAAGCGCAGAATCAATGGCAATTGAAATGCGTTTTAATTCGCCGCGTTGTTCTAGTTGAACAATAAAATCTCGTAAATCTTGATATTGTAATTTAGCCATCTTTTTGCCATCAGAAGTTATTGGCAAAAGAATAACATGTTATACTGTTCTTTGTCTTAATAACTTAAAAAAAACAATGAAAAAATACTCCTTAACCCATAAAATTTTATTTGCCATGTTAATCGGCATTTTTTTGGGATCCTTCGCTAATTTTTATCTAACCGATGACAGCTTTATTCAAACTTATCTAATTGATGGCTTACTTTTTATTGTAGGTAAGCTTTATATTAATAGTCTTAAAATGATGGTTGTGCCCTTAGTTTTTGTTTCATTGGTTAATGGGATTACCTCCTTGGCGGATATATCAACCTTGGGGCGGATGAGTTTTCGTTCTATTTTGCTTTATATGACCACCACAGCCATTGCGATTTCAATTGCTTTAATATTGGCTTTAATTATTAATCCTGGTAAAAATACCGAAGCACCCGCATCCACTAACTTTATTGAAAAAGACGCTCCTTCTTTAGCAGAAACCATTATTAATATTGTGCCACAGAATCCCGTACAAGCGATGGCATCAGCGGAAATGTTACAAATTATCTTTTTTGCCATTTTATTTGGTTTAGCCATTAGTTTAACAAAAGATAAATCCCGCCCTGTCTTAGATTTTTTTCAAGCGCTTGATCAAGTGGTGATGAAAATGGTTGAAATTGTCATGCAATTAGCGCCTTATGGTGTTTTTGCTTTAATTACCACCACTTTTGCAAGCCAAGGATTTGATTTAATTGGTAAATTATTGGCTTATTTCTTAACCCTTGCTTTTGCTTTAGCCATTCATGCCAGTGTGACTTATAGTGTTTTTCTTGTTTTTCTTGCCAAAGTAAATCCCTTAATCTTTTTTAGAAAAATACGGGAAGTCGCTTTATTTGCTTTTTCAACGGCGTCATCAGGTGCCACGATTCCCGTTACTTTGCGGGTGGTTGAGAAAAAACTTGGTGTTAAAAACAGCATTGCCAGTTTTACCGTGCCATTAGGTGCCACCATTAATATGGATGGAACTGCCATGATGCAAGGGGTCGCCACTGTTTTTATTGCCAATGTTTATCAAATTGACTTAACGGTTACCGATTATTTAATGGTTATTTTAACCGCCACCCTTGCTTCCGTTGGAACCGCCGCCGTACCTGGTGTTGGTTTAATTACTTTAGCTTTAGTTTTAAAACAAGTGGGCTTGCCTGTTGAAGGCATTGGATTAATTATTGGAATTGATCGATTATTAGATATGATGCGAACTGCGGTTAATGTGACAGGCGATTCAATGGTTACTTGTGTTATTGCTCGTAGTGAAAAATCGTTAGATGATAAAGTATTCAAGAGTCGTTAATATAAAGGTAGGGTCGGTGCAGTGAAACGAAACCGACCATCAAGCTATATCATGGTCGGTTCCGCTAGCGCTCCACCGACCCTACAATATCTAAATAAGGCTTAATTTCGGGTTCTGAAATAGGCTTAATAAAAACGCCATGTAATGGAAAAATTTGATTTAATTTATCCACATATTGGCGTTCTTTTTTATCAACAAAAACCAGAACTTTAGCTTGGGGTGCGTATTTTTGTAAAGAAAAAAGCAACACATCCATATTGCTAATATTAACACCTGCATAATTATTAGAATAACCATAAAAAAATTCCGCCGCAATAAAAGCAGGTGGTTTTTTTTTGATTTTCAGCATGACTTTACGCATATTTCTAAAACATAATTCTTCTAAACCTGCTTGATGATACAAAGCAGTTAAATGCGGATGAAAAGGAGACTCAATAATGGAATATAACAGCGGTTTTGACATTTTAATTTTAATAGTTGAAATGATTGATTGATCTCGTTATGTTATCTCTTTTATTTTATCTTTGACAACTTAAAAATTATGTCTCACAGTTCTAAAAAAGCGGTCATTACCGCCATTGTTACCAATTCAATCGTTACCGTTACAAAATTCTTTAGTGCTGTTTTATCAGGCTCTACTTCAATGATGAATGAAGCGGTTCATTCTTTAATGGATATGTTAAATCAATGTTTTTTATTATTGGGTTTAAAGGCGGGCGAAGGCAAGGCAGATGAAGTTTATGCTTTTGGACATGGACAAAAAAAATATCTATGGAATTTATGGAGTGCCATTGGTTTATTTTCTATTGGAGCGGGTTTAGGTTTAGCCCATGCTTGGCACGCTTGGAATGATCGCGATACAACCGAAGTCATTGAAAATATTAATTTATTAGGTTTTGATATCGTACCTTTATATTTAAACCTTGCTGTTTTAGGTTTTGCCGTTTTACTAGAAGGTTATTCTTTTTTAGTGGCATTTAAAGAATATTTAATTGCCATGCGGAAAGCAAATTTTAATAATCCTTTTAAATATTTAGTAAAAGCAGAGGATCCCACTTTAGTTGCGGTTGTTTTAGAAGATTCTGTTGCGATGTTTGGTTTATTATTGGCATCATTGGGGATTATTTTAAGCGCCATCACGGGAAATGTGGCTTGGGATATTGCTTTTTCTGCCGCCATTGCTGTTTTATTGGGTGTTATTGCCTTTTATTTAGGTTATACCAATATGCGATATCTTGCAGATATGCGGGATGTTCAAGCCGAAAAAGTATTTGAAGATATTATTAAAATACATCCTGAAATTCGTCGTTATCATGATTTACGTTCGATTATTTTAGATGAAAGCCATACTATTTTAGTCGCTGAAATCGAACTCATGGAAGAATCTATTGTGCCACGTTTACAAAAACGCTTAATCGAAGAAACCAAGGCTATTTTAGATTTATTACCCAATGACAAAAAACAAGATGAAAAAATTAAAAATTATGCCATTTGTCGAGCCGCCGTTCATGTCACATTAACACGGGCGGAAGAAATTATTGATGAAATTGAACAAGAGATAAAAGCCCGCTTACCCCGAGTGGATCATATTACCATTGAAGTTGAAGGCATTGCCACAGCGGAAAATAATAGCAATAAATAATACATTTTTATATTTCGTTACAATAGAACATTCAATTAGCAAAGATGGAAACTTTATTTTTTATAATTAAATCAGTTAGTTAAGTTTTGGCATTGATTTTGCAATATTGATTTCAAAACTAACTGACTTTTTGGAATTAATAAAAATGAATAACTCACTAATTCAACAACAACAAAATTTTGAAGCACAAATTCGTCCTTACCAACAAGATTTAAAAAATTTTTCGCTTTGGTTAACTCGCGATCCTCATATTGCCCAAGATGTGGTTCAAGAAACGTTATTAAGAGCTTGGAAATCATTTGATAAATTAGAAAATCCCAAAGCATTAAAAGGTTGGTTATTTACAATTTGTCGGCGTGAAAATGCCCGCCGTTTTGAACGCATTCAACCTAAATTTAGTGAAATTGAATTTGATGCCATTGAAGAAAAAAATCAAGATTATGATACTTCTGTTGAAGCCTTTGTATTACGTCAAACTTTACCTAAATTAAAGAAAGAATATTTAAAACCATTATTAATGCAAGTGGTATTAGGTCAAACCCAAAAAGAAATCGGCAAAGAACTTAATTTATCCGTGGCGGGCGTCGGAACACGGCTTTTTAGAGCAAAAAAACAATTGGAAAGTTTGTTGACTGCGGCTTGATTATCGTTGTAGAGACAAGGCATGCCTTGTCTCTACGGAGTCAGTAACCATATTTCCCCCAATAATCTCTAACAAATGGTTTAAAATTACCATTATCTTCAATTTTCACACCCAATTTATTAAAGAATTTAGGCAAATCAGCATATCCCATACTATCTCTTAAACAATATGAATCTATATTAATTTTAGATTCACTGAATTTAGCAGCAGCCACCACATCAGGTTTTCCACCCCAACAACAATAATAAATCCAAAATCCTTCGGTTATACCCAAATCTAATCAAATATCCCTTAATAATTCATTAATCCCAACTTTTCCCCGAGTTCTTTCATCGACCATTTTAATAATAACCGCACAATATAAACTATGAGTGCCATCTTTTGATGGTAAATTACCAGGTACAACAACCGCGCCCGCAGGAACTCGACCAAAAATAGTTTCACCTGTCATGCGATTATAAATTTTAGTGGATTGTCCAATATAAACGCCCATTGAAATAACCGCGCCTTCTTCAACAATAACGCCTTCAACAACTTCAGAACGAGCGCCAATAAAACAATTATCTTCAATAATCGTCGGTCCTGCTTGTAACGGTTCTAAAACGCCACCGATTCCAACACCCCCTGATAAATGTACATTTTTACCAATTTGAGCACAAGATCCAACGGTTGCCCAAGTATCGACCATGGTTCCTGAATCAACATAGGCGCCAATATTAATATAAGAAGGCATTAGAACGGTTCCAGAGGCAATATAAGATCCTTTTCTGGCACTGGCAGGTGGAACCACTCGAACACCCGCATCACGAAAATCTTGCGGGCTATAATTAGCAAATTTAGATTGTACTTTATCGTAATATTGCGTAAATCCGCCATTCATGGGGATATTATCTTCAATCCGAAATGAAATTAAGACGGCTTTTTTAACCCAATCATTGACAACCCAAGTGCCATCTTTTTTTTCAGCAACTCGAATTTCTCCTTTATCCAATTGCTCAATGGTTTCCATGACCGCATCTTTTAATAAAGTATCAACCGTGCGGGGGGTAATATCAGCAATGTGCTCATAGGCATTATTAATAATGGTTTGTATATCACTCATTTATATTCTCCAAATTAGTTATAAATTGTTTAAGACGTTGGGCAGCTTCAGTACATTCTTCAATCGATGCAACTAAAGCCAAGCGAATAAATTTTTTTCCAGGATTGCCTTGTTTGGTCTCTCTTGATAAAAACTGTCCAGGCAAAACTGTCATATTTTGTTCGCTATAAAGTTTTTGGGCAAAATCAATATCATCAATAGGTGTTTCAATCCATAAATAAAAACCGCCATCGCCTCTAAAAACAGGGATAACAGGGATTAATATTTTAATGACAATATCAAATTTTTGATTATAAGCTTGGCGATTGGCTAAAACATGTTGCTCGTCTTGCCAAGCTAAAATACTTAATGCTTGATGATGCGGGGGCATGGCGCATCCGTGATAGGTGCGATAGCGAAAAAAAGCTTGAATAATATCGGCATCACCTGCTACAAATCCTGAGCGTAAACCAGGTGCATTTGAACGTTTAGATAAACTATGAAAAATAATGCAATTTTTATAGTCATTTAAACCCATTGATTCGGCAACTTCTAATAAACCCAAAGGCGGGGTTTGCTCATTGGCATAAATTTCAGAATAACATTCATCAGAGGCAATAATAAAATCATATTTTAGCGCAAGTTTAATTAATTTTTCAAAAGCAGTTTGATTTAAAACAGCGCCTGTTGGATTAGCTGGTGAACAAATATAAATTAATTGGCAATCTAACCAAGTTTGTTCACTGACTTGATCAAAATCACAAATAAAATCATTTTCTTTTTCGCAATTTAAATAAACCAGATCGGCGCCCGCTAATAATACCGCTCCTTCATAAATTTGATAAAAAGGATTAGGAATTAATACCAAAGGGCGGGGCTGGCGGCTATCAATAACAGCTTGAGCAAAGGCAAATAAGGCTTCTCGGGTGCCATTGACGGGTAAAATTTGCTGATCAGATTGAATATTTTGTAATTTAAAGCGTCGGCTTAACCAATCGGCAATGGCTTGGCGTAGTTCATCACTGCCTTTGGTGCTTGGATATTGGGCTAACCCTGCACAATTTTGACTGAGATTTTGGCAAAGAAAATCAGGTGTGGGGTGTTTTGGCTCACCAATCGAAAGTGCAATATGGGCTAACTCAGGAGGCGGTGAAATCCCCGCTTTTAATTTAGCAAGCCGTTCAAATGGATAAGCATGTAATAATTCTAAACGCGGATTCATTCGGGTAAATTGACCCGTTCAGGAATTTGCCAATTTTCCGCCTTATGTTCCGCCACGACCGTGGTATAAATCCCGCCTCTGACTTTAAATTCAGCGGTTAAGCGCATAAAACGCGGAGCCGTTGCTTCGACTAAATCATCTAATATTTGATTGGTAACCGCTTCATGAAAAGCCCCTTCTTCTCGAAAAGCCCAAATATAGAGCTTTAATGATTTAAGCTCCACACAAACTTTATTAGGCACATAAGCTAAATAAAGGGTGGCAAAATCAGGCTGACCTGTTTTTGGGCATAAACAAGTAAATTCAGGCATTTCAATGCGAATGGTATAATCCCGTTGAGGGTTTGGATTATCAAATATTTCAAGTTCTTTGGTTGGTTTGGTTGACATAAAATAATCTAAATAGTAACTTTACTGCGTTGTTTTACAGCAAAATCCGCCTTTATTCAATATTTAGGCATTAGATTATCACTCCAATCAAAGGAAAAATTAATGAAAAAACTGGCACTCTTTTTTGTCATACTAGGGGCACTTTGGGCGGGAAGCACCGCTTATATTAGCCATCAAACACCTTCTGCTTTAGAAGCTTATTTGGTTAAAATAAATAAAGTGTATGAAATTTATGGAATGAAAATAAAATTGATTGATTATCAAAAAGGTTTTTTAGCTTCTAGTGCTAAAGTTGAACTTTCTATGACCAATTCCGCTCTGGCTGAACAGGTTAAAGAAGTACTTAATTTACCTATGCAAACGGTTTATAAAATAGCTCATGGTCCGATTTTTTTAAAAAATGGGTTTGGGGTGGGGATTAGTAAAATTTCTAATGAATTAAATTATACTGAAATGTTTGCTGAAAAAATAATTAAGTCTTTTAAAAATGATTTAATCCTAAAAGGAGAAATGACCATTCCATTTTTTCAAGATGCTTATTATACCGCATCAACCAATGCATTAGATATTGAAACAGATAAACAAGTTAAAATACATATTGAGCCATTACAAATGCAAGGTACAATGAATATTGAGACATGGAAAAGTAAAGCAACGGCTTATTTAAGTCAGATAAAAATTGAAAAAGCTCAATCTCCTATGATTAAACTAGAAGATATTGTGATGAATTTTGATTTAAAAAAATTCTTTGATAATGGTTTTTATTTAATGGACATGGATAGTCAAATTAAAAAAATAAATATGAGCAGTGATAATGCCTCATTTCAACTTAAAAATGCAATGGCGAGTCTTGATATGGTGATAGATCAAAATATAGATGAAAGTATTAGTGTAAAATTTAATATTGGTATTGATTTAAAAGAAAGTAAACTGCCTGCAAGGATGCCACAAATTAAAAAAGCTAAATTGGGGATTAATATCGGTGGAATGGAGATGGAAGGATTAATGAAAACACAAAATTTAGGACAAAAAATACAAGCGGTTGAAGCAAAACAAAAGAGCATATTTAAACGTATTAAAACAGCTCAAACAACAGAAGAACGCCGAACCGCGATTAAAGATTTACAAGCCATTCAAAATGAGTTAATACATACAATGGCAGAAGTATATGCGGGAATTTTAATTAAGAATAAAACCACATTATCTTATTCTATTGATGTGACAGAACAAAATAATAAACAAAGTAAAGTCAGTATTACAACCACCTATGTGGGTGATGATTTACCTTCAACAGGCGAAGCCATTGTTAATAAATTTAAAAAAGAAATTTTTGATTTGTTAACCTTAAAAGTAGACATTCAACTAGAAGAATCTTTATTAACAGAAATTTCTCGTTCTGAAAAGAAAAAATTAAAAATGATGATACAACAAGGGTTTGTTAAACAAGACAATGGGCGTTATATTTTAGATGCTCAATATAAATCCCAAACATTGACTATTAATGACAAGGATTTTAGTCAAATATTAAAGCCCATAATGCAACAACTTAATCAATAGTTTAATCTCACTTGTCAGGTTATTTTTAACCTGACCTTTATTATTAGTAACAAGAATTATGAAATTTTTTTTATTAAGCAGTTTATTATATTTATTATTATCAGGATTGGTTTTTGCTGAAAAATATGCCTTATTAATTGGAATTAGCGAATATCAATATTTACCCAGATTAGCAGGACCCATTAATGATGTGACCTCGCTAAATCAATTATTGCAAAAAAAATGGGGGTTTAAAGCAAAAAACATTACTCGTTTAGAAAATAACCAAGCCACCAAACAAAAAATGGTGCAAGCATTAAAAAAAATAAGCCAGAAATTAACTAAAAAGGATTATTTTGTTTTTTATTATTCAGGGCATGGAACCAGCCGTTATGATCAATGTAATAACACTCACATTCCGTATGAAAGTGGTGGTATTGTGCCTGTTGATGCTAAAGATGAACAGGATTTATTTATTACTAGAAATGATTTACGTCCTTATATTGAAAAAATGGATCAAAAAGGGGTACAAGGTTTAGGATTAATTGATGCGTGTTTTTCAGGCAACAGTTATCGAGATTTAACATTAACCAATTTTAGTTATCGCTATGCTAAATTGAGACAAATAACCCGACTTTCTTGTAGTGATCATCAAACAAGATCTGAAGGTTATCCTTATCAAAATTTTGTTTTTATGACCGCGGCTCCTGTGGATGAAAAAGCCCTTGATTTAGATAAATATTTAATAAAATATTCTTATCAAAATATGGCTCACGGTGCTTTTAGTAGTGCGTTATTAAAAGCACTGGATAAAAGCAAGCAGGGCATTGATTATGAAACTTTATTTGCTGATATTCAGCAAGATATGGAAGCCATTCCCAGTATTAACCACAGTCCATTATTATTTCCTGAAGATGATGCTCATTATTATAAAAATAATGCATTAATTCCCGCTCAAAAACTCTATGCAAAAGCGATTTTTGGAACTCAAGTTATTCCTGTTATACAGCCAAAAGTTAAATCTATTAATAATTTACTTATTAATATTCCATTGACTTACCCTTCATTAAGAAAAGCAGTACAAGAAACAACGGGATTAGCACTTGCTCAGAAAAATCAATTAGCTGATTTAATGGTTATAAGAAAACAAGGAAAATATCAATTAACCGATATTTATCAAACGCCTTTATATATAACAAATATATTATCCAATATGAAAGATAGTTTACAACAACAAGGATGGATTAATAAAATCAAAAAGGCAAAAAACCCTTTACAACCTTTTAATTTACGTATTACAACCCGTCGATATAAAGGAAATGAATATAATAATGAATTATCTCCTGAATGTAAAATACAGCGTTTTAAACGACGTAATATACTAAATAATGAAACTTTTATTGAATGTGATATACTTAATATTCAAGTGAAACTACGTCAAAAATCTTATATTGCCATTTTTAACTTAAGAAGTGATGGTGCTTTTAAATTATTATATCCTTTGAGTAAAAAAGAGGAAGAACTTATTAATAATATTGAATTTTCTAATATAATTGAACCTCCTTTTGGTACAGATACCATTATCACAATGGCTTTTACGAGAAAACATGATTTATTATATCAAAAAATCTTAAAAGAATGGCAAAATAATCCAACCACACTTATTGAACCTGATAACTTATTCCATCAGCAATTATTAAACTTTCTAACAACCCCCAGTCGTTTTCATGCCCAACATATTAAAAGTATTATTACACTATCTAAAAAATAAGGAATTGCTTTATGAAAAAAATAATTATATTAAGTTTATTTGTATTATTCACTTCACTACAAACTATTAGTTGTCGTAGTCAAAATACAGAACAAACTATCTCAATTTTACCAATAAAAAAACAAGTCGCCATAGATTGTAGTCAAAATAAGTTATTAACTATTAAACAAGCAACGTTATCTTTAGCAATAAAAAAACAAAAATTGACTCAATTTAGAATTTCTTGTCCCGCTTATAAAAAAATGGCACATGCGGCTTTAGGCGAACTTTATTTTCAGAATAATAATTATAAACAAGCCATTAAAAGCTTTAGAAAAATGGCAACAAAAGAAAAAGCAAAAACTCCGCTTCAATACCAACTTAAAAAAGCACAATATGCATTAAGTTTACAAAAACTCAATTTAAAGCCAACCAAGGCGGAACAACTTTTTTTAAAGGTTAGAAATTATTTTTATCCGAAGAAACTCCCTGTTAATATTCAATCACTTTATGATCAATATCAAATTTTAAAAAGTGAACGAATTATTTCCAGCGAAGAATTAATGTCTGCTTTTCGCTCAATGCGCAGTTATAAAAATCTTGGTATTAGACCCAAAATTAATATTACGATTCAATTTGATTTTGATAAATCAGGGATTAAATCAGAAAGCCAACAACAAATTAACGAACTTTATAATGCTTTGAGTTCTGAGTACTTTAAAAATTTAAATTTTGAATTAATTGGACATACGGATAGTAAAGGTTCTAAACAATATAACCAAACACTGTCTGAAAAACGGGCAAAGGCGGTAAAAAAAGCATTACAACAGAAACAAGGTAGCAATATAGCACAACATATTTTTACTAGTGGTAAAGGAGAAACTGAATTATTATTACCTAATCAAAGTGAAAATTCTGCAAATCGGCGGGTTGAGATTAAGATTAAGTAATTAAAGGAAATACCATTGAATAAGCCGCCCAATAATCAGTGTAAGAAACGAGGGAGACTATCCTATAACCCTTTAGCTCTTGTTTCATTATAATCCAACAATTTCTTTACTTTCAAGTAATAATCTATCAATGAGCTCCTTTGTTTCTTGAGAGAATAAAAGACATCCATAAATTTTCTTATTTTTGAAGCTAAAAAACATAAATACAAAAAATATATTACATCTTATACTTTTAATATAACCCTGAGTAATATATACTTAACATATTACATAATACATACATATCGTATAACTAAATAATGAAACTAAAAACAAATATGCTAATGGAAGTTTTTATTGACTCAGGCACTGTCAAAGCGGAGCATAAAACAGGAATGGTTTGCGTTAATGATCTTGTTCTAGCGGGAAATAAGGTTAGAATTTTAAATGGACGACCTCATATGACCGTCCAACAATTACTCAAATATCAATCATTAAAAGATTTTGTCAATGCAATTCAGGCAGAAATTGAGGAGGGTCATTATAATTATTATGAAATTAAGGGAAATCTAATTCAAGTTAAATCTAGAGGAAAAAGTAAAGGAACTTATGCATTTTTACCGATTGCTTTAAAAATAGCTTCATTGATGTCACCCGAATTTGAAGCGGTCATCTATAGAGTATTTATTGAAGGTCAATTACTTAAATTACGGGATGATGGCGGGAATAATTTTAAAAAATTAAATAAAGCCATTGATTTATATTTACCAAAACGTGAAGAAAAAAATGGCAATAGAGGGTGTTATATTAATACAGCAAAACTATTGCGAAAGAAAATATTTCCAGAAAAAAAGCAATGGGACAATACAAATATTTGGAATACAGATGAAGCAAGCGGGCAACATCATGACTTGAGGCGAGAATATGAAGATCAGTTATGTGCCTTTCTTAAGATGGGTTTTATTAAAGATTGGGAACATCTAAAAGAAATTATTGAGAAATTAGATTAAAGTTGTATATTATTAATTAATAATGTTATGAATATTTGATTATTTTTTATTCAAAATTTCTTTTATTTTTATATTATCAATCCTTTTTAACGAGCGTAGTTCCATCACTATTTTTTCCATGCTTCTAAGATGTTTATTGATAATTGGAGCCACTTTCTTTACTGAAAAGCTCATAAAATTCTCATCATCTTCTTGGGTGATTTTATCATGTTTCGTTTTATTTAAAAACATTTCTCTATCATAAGTTGCATTTCTAAAGATTATTTGTATGAATTTAGACTCATCTACTGTAAACAAAAAACCTTTTTTCCAAAGTACATACTCAGTAGCAAATCCTCCACATAATACATATGGTCTAATATTAGGGGTAGTTTCACATCTCGTCTTTGCTAGTCCTTTCTGAAAATCATCCTCTGAAAATTCAATAAATTTGACATCACCACCAAGATACAAACAAACAATAGCATGACCGACTTCATGCCAACATTGGTACTCTAAACTATTAATTTTTATCTTCATATTTTTCTGAAACATAAGAAATAATAAGATATTCGTAAATTTTTATTATATATCAAGATTATCCAGAGCATCATCTAATAAGTTTCGTTCCTTTTCTTCTCTTGCGATCTTTTGAGCATTTATTTTAGCTTCTCTATGTAATAAATCTCGGTATTTCTGGTTGGATGTTTCTACATCCTCTTTAATATCTCGAAGATGATACTGTTTAATTTCATTAAGAACACAATAAACAATAATATACGATCCTTCTACCCACGCTTTTCTCCACATCGTATGTCTAGGAAATCGTCGTTCTGCTTCAAATATTTCAACCCATTTTTGTGGTGGATATGTCGACAGTTCAAAGTAGACATTAAATAAATATTTTTGTGGATCAGGCTTATATGTGCGTTCTTTATCCACTTGATTAATAGTTAGATCAATAAAGCCTTGTAGTTCATCTGGTATTTTATTTGTTTTTTTACTACTACTTACGGAAGGATTTGGTGTGGGCTTGCTAACCTCTTCCAATGATTTTTCTACACCCAATGCTCTTAGTATTTGAGCAAATGGGGCATTGAATGATTTCGGGTCTGTAAAATCAGCATATAGTTTATCCCGTAAAAATATTGGGATTTCACATTTTTCAATCAATATTGGTAAAACTCGAACTTGATTATCTGATAACTCTCGATTCATTGCTATTTGTAGTTCAACTTGGACCCAATGAGAGTTAACTGATTCATGTGAAAGAATTACAGCAATATAATCTGTTTCTTCTATAGCTGAGCTAATACGAAGCATTAATGAATCACCAATATTTATTTCCGCCTCATCAAGCCAAAATTTTATATTGTATTCGCCTAAACGAGATGCAAGTTTTCTCGTAAATGCTTTATCTTTTGAACTATGACTTAAAAATACTTTTGGCATAAATGCTCCATCTTTAATTATTAATAATATAAACTGCCTATCAAATTATGTATAAATATTAATATAATTGATTTATATAAAGCAAGAAAATAGATTAAAACTAAACTCCCATAAAAACACTATCTAACACCTAGCCGTTACCACCTTTAAAAACTCACTATCCACTTGAGTCAATAAAGGTTCATAAATCCGATTACTCTCGTTAATTTCCTCTAAATTCACAGTCCAAAAAATAATTTATCATAAATTTTATTTAAGTTCCGTAGTTTTTAACGCTTCTAAAGCATTAGAAAAAGAAATTTTTCAAGAATATCATCAATAATATTACACACTTCTATTATTACATTTATCCCTAACTCATCACAACAAAACCCTTTCAATCCCCCCCATTTTTATTTCCTTTATAAAATTAGCCTGCCAATTCTGACCATATTGTTTTTGCATCATTTCAACAACAATATAATCCGTGGTAATCCCCGTTTTCTCTGCATAACGCGCTAATCCCTGTTGACAAGCGGGGCAACTCGTTAATATCTTAGTCGCAGGGCTTTTATCTGGATGGGTTTTAATGGCTAATTGTTGGGCTTTTTCAATAGATTCTCGCTTTTTAAAACGGAGTTGATTGGAAATATCAGGACGACTCACTCCTAAAGTTCCCGCTTCTCCACAACAGCGATCAGATAAACTAACTTCGGATCCTGTTAGTTGTTTTGCAACACTTAAAGACTGCATTTTTTTCATTGGTGTATGGCAAGGCTCATGATATAAATATTGCTTTCCATCGGTGTCTAATGTTTCACCTTGTTGAACTAAGTATTCATGAATATCTAATAATTCACAATCAGGAAAAATCTTAGAAAATTCATATTTAAAAAGTTGATCAATACAAGTACCACAAGAAACAATCACGGTTTTTATTTCTAAATAATTTAAAGTATTGGCAATGCGATGAAATAAGACTCTATTTTCAATGGTAATTTGTTGCCCAAGGTCGGCTTTTCCCGCTGCTGTTTGTGGATAACCACAACATAAATAACTGGGTGGTAAAATAACTTGTTTACCCATCGCATAAAGTTTACTAACCACTGCCAGTCCAATATCTGAGAATAAACGCTCTGAACCACAACCTGGAAAATAAAAAAGGGCTTCATCACTGTCTTCTGTTTTGGCTAAATCGCGAATAATCGGCACGGTGGTTTTATCTTCAATTAATAAAGCTTCTCTTAAACTATATTTAGGTAATCCAACTTGAATAGAATGACGTAATGTTTCCGTTAATTGAACTTTGATACTTGGGGCTTTAGTCGTTGAACGCGGTGTTTTTTTATGTCGTTGCAATAGCCCCAAACGTCTAAATACTTGATGCCCTAAAGACAGTCCTTTATAACCACCCCGTAATAAAAACAGTCTCATCCATTTTATTAATGTTTTATTTTGGGTATTTAAAAAGACAAAACTTGCCCAAACGGCAATATTGCGCTTTTTCTCTCGGCGATCAACCAATATTTGACGCATTTTAACCGTGACTTCTCCAAAATCAATATTAACAGGACACGGATTTAAACATTTATGACAAATGGTGCAATGATCGGCAATATCATTCATTTCTTCAAAATGGGATAAAGCCACACCACGGCGGGTTTGCTCTTCATATAAAAAAGCTTCAATAATAAGCCCTGTCGCTAAAATTTTATTACGCGGTGAATATAATAAATTTGCTCGGGGGATATGAGTTTGACAATCAGGCTTACACTTTCCGCATCTTAAGCAATGTTTGATTTCATTATTTAAACTACCCAAGGCACTTTGTTCTAAAATTAAGGCTTCTTGTTCTAATAGTTGTAAAGAAGGGGTATAAGCATTTTCTAACCCTGATCCTGCTAATAATTTCCCTGCATTAAAAACCCCTTGTGGATCTACTTTTTGTTTATATTCAGCAAAAGCTTGTTTTTTATCGTCTTCTAAATATTTAAACTTAGTTAAACCAATGCCATGTTCTCCTGAAATGGAACCACCTAAAAAAAGTGTTAATGCCATAATTTCATCGACTATCTGATCCGCTGCTTGGAGCATTTGATAGTTATGTGAATGGACGGGAATATTGGTATGTACATTGCCATCTCCCGCGTGCATATGTAGGGCAACAAAAAGACGGTTATTTTTAATTTCCTGATGAATTTCAGTTATTTTTTGGCGAACAGGTTGTAAATCTTGCCCGCTAAAAATAAGTGATAGTTTATCTCTGACTTCTAAACGCCAAGATTGCACAAGAGAACGATTTAATAGTAAATCAAAAATCGTTTGTTGTTCTGATACTTTAATGCCTGCTAAATAATCTAAATGTTGTTGGGCGGGTTCATCTAACACTTTTTGGATATGTTGCCAACGATTTTGAACAGTGGTTAATAACGTAATGGCCGCTTGTTTTTTTTCAGTAACGAGATGTTGATATTCTGCTGAATCTTCATAAGGATCAGGATTGGTTAAGTTGAGATCTTGTGATAAATAGTCTATAACAGCGGTTAAAATAGTGTCTTTGTTTTTAATAGATTGAATAATATTAATTCGTTCAATACCCCGATTATAATCGACTAATTTGGGTAAAGGAATAACCACATCTTCATTAATTTTAAAAGCATTAGTATGGGCTGAAATTGCCGCTGTTCTGGCTCGATCTAACCAATAAAGCCGCCGTGCTTCGGGTGTTTTTGCGGTATGGGAAATCCCGCCTCTTTGTTCACAAATTTGGGTAATGTCTTTAACTGCTTGTTCAACGGCGGATTCAGTATCAGCCACAATATCGGCTAAAAGGACCATTTTAGGAAAGCCTTTACCTGCGGCTTTGGTACTATATTTTACCGCTTTTAAATAACGTTCATCTAAATGTTCAAGCCCTGGCATTAAAAAATCAGTGGCAGTTTCAGCTAGGTGATTAATTTCAATAATGGCGGGAACCGCTCGTCCAATGTCATTATCAAAGAATTCTAAACAAAGCGTCCGCCCTTGTTGGGGCATTTTATGTAAAATAAAACGGGCGGAGGTAATTAATCCATCACACCCTTCTTTTTGAATACCGGGTAATTGATATAAACATTTATCTGTTACATCTTTGCCTAACCCGCTTTTACGAAAAGCAGATCCTGGAATGGTAATAATTTCTATTTTTTCAGGATTATCAACAGGCGTCACTTGAAAGCGGACGGTTTCTTGTAAATGAATTTTACCTAAATTATGTTCTAGGCGGATAATTTCAATTAAATTTCCATCAGGCGTTACCATTCGCCAAGACGCTAAATTATCAAGCGTGGTTCCCCAAAGTACCGCTTTTTTACCACCCGCATTCATGGCAATATTGCCGCCAATGGTGGAGGCATCTTGTGACGTTGGATCAACGGCAAAAGCTAAACCCTGTTGTTCTGCCGCTTCTGATACTCGTTTAGTAACCACGCCACAACCGACTTCAATCACGGCGATTTTTTGCGGACATTCAGGTAGTAAAACCTCTTTTTCAATAGCCCCGATAAATTCTAATTTTTCGGTATTAATAATCGCACAATGTTTGGTTAGGGGAACCGCTGATCCTGTATATCCTGTGCCCCCGCCTCTGGGGATAATGGTTAAACCCGTTTTAATACAGGCTTTTACCAGTTTAGCCGTTTCTTGTTCAGTATCAGGATTGATCACAACAAAAGGAATTTCTACCCGCCAATCGGTGGCATCCGTGGCATGGCTGACGCGGGCAATGCCGCTAAAATCAATATTACATTTTCGAGTGTATTTTTTAAATCGATTGTTAACCACCTGTCGCAATTCATTATTTTGTTCAAAACCATGAGCAAAGCGTTCAACCGCTTGATAAGTGGCATCATAAAGTTTTAAGGCTTGAGTATTTTGATTAATCCTGAGTTTAAATTGTAATAAACGATGATGAAGTGCTTCAATTAACGCTTTACGGCGTTTTTTACTTTCATGCATATCATCTTGTAAATAAGGATTGCGTTCAATAACCCACATATCCCCTAAAATTTCAAATAGCAATTTTGCCGAGCGTCCTGTGGCTCTTTTATCACGTAAAACTTGATTAATTTCCCAAGCTTCTTGACCTAAAAAACGAATAAAAATTTCTTTATCTGAAAAGGAGGTATAATTGTAAGGTATTTCACGAATACGGGGTGTTTGAGGCATTGATTTTAAAATGGCATAAATAAATAATTAAATTAGTTTACAATAGTTTATGAAAATACTTAAATATATATTAAAAGTCCTTTGTGTGATTGCCCTATTGTCAAAACAAGACTATTTAGATTAAAATACGTTTTTCTTAAAATTATAATCAAGGAATATCCCATGAGCACCACCCAAAGCATTATTAATGCGCGTTTAAAAACGCTTGAAAACCATCTTGAGCAAGAAAATCCGATTTTATTAAAGGCGGTTCAAAATTTTAGAGTGCTTGATAAAGTGTCACATCGCATGAATTTATTAGAAAAAAATGATTCCCATGCTTTGAATATTCCATGGTGGCCTTTGGTTTCTATTTTAGGAACTTTCTCTGCGGGTAAGTCTGCCTTTGTTAATACTTATTTAGGGGCTAAATTACAACGTAGTGGTAATCAAGCCGTAGATGATAAATTTACGGTGATTTGTTATAGCCGTGAAAAAAATACCCAAGTTTTACCGGGAACCGCTTTAGATTCTGATCCGCGCTTTCCCTTTTATCGAATGAGCGAAGAAGTTGAAGGGGTTGCCGCTGGTGAAGGCGTTAAAATTGATACTTATTTACAATTAAAAACGTGCCCTAGTGATCGTCTATTAGGCAAAATAATTATTGATTCGCCTGGATTTGATGCGGATTCTCAGCGTACTTCAACTTTACGAATTACCGATCATATTATTGATTTATCTGATTTAGTTCTAGTCTTTTTTGATGCTCGTCATCCAGAACCTGGTGCTATGCGGGATACACTGGATCATTTGGTTTCTGATACTTTAAATCGTTCAGATACCAGTAAATTTTTATTTATTTTAAATCAAATTGATACTGCCGCTAAAGAAGATAACCCCGAAGAAGTGGTTGCTGCTTGGCAACGGGCTTTAGGTGAGCGGGGATTAACTGCTGGACGTTTTTATACTATATATAATAAAGAAATGGCGGATCCCATTGCGGATGAAACTTTAAGAGCGCGTTTTGAGAAAAAAGCCGACATTGATTTGGGTGAAATTTATGAAAGAATGGAACAAGTCGAGGTTGAACGAGCTTATCGCATTGTTAATTCTTTAGATTATCAATCGCGTAATATTCGCGATAAAGTGGTGCCTTTAATCTCCGAATATTTAGGACGCTGGCGTAAAAGAACCTTGATTGCTGATTTTTTTGCTTTTGCAATGGTGATTGGTGGGGCGGCAGCTATTACGATTAAATTAGATTATTGGGAAGGTTTAAAATTTAATGCACCTTGGATGACTAAATTATTAGAAAGTAAATTACAAACAGGACTTGCCGCAGGTGCGATTATTGTTATTTTCTTTTTAATTCATTTTTTAATGCGGAGTTTAATGGCAAAATCACTTTATAAAAGTTTGCGTCTAAGAGCCGAAGCATTAGATGTTAAAGGTTGTATTGTGAGTGCTTTTCAACGTAGCACACATCCGATTCGCAGTATTTTTTCAAGTACGCCTGCAGGTTGGGGTATCTTTAGTAAACGTAAAATTGATAAATTAATTCAAAATGCCGATATTTATGTACAAGAATTAAATGATAGTTTTACAAATCCATCAGGTGATGGAGAAGCGGATACCGAAGAGGGTTATGAATATGAGTATGAAACAGTTGAGGCAACTGAAAAATCATGAGTGAAATGGTCATTCCTAAAGTGGTTGTACCCAAACATCCACAATGGCCCTCTTTATCAAGCGCAGAAACAACCGCGCTTAAAGATCGTATTAAAGTTTTATTAAAACAGCAAAATGCGGTTTTGGTGGCACATTATTATACTGATGGGGATTTACAAGCCTTAACTGAGGAAACAGGCGGTTGTGTTTCTGATTCACTTGAAATGGCGCGTTTTGGTGCAGAGAGTCAAAGTCAGACCCTAATTGTTTGTGGGGTTCGTTTTATGGGGGAAACGGCAAAAATTTTAAACCCTGAAAAACGGGTTTTAATGCCTGATTTAAAAGCCACTTGTTCTTTAGATGAAGGTTGTCCCAGTGATTCTTTTTCCGCCTTTTGTGATCAATATCCTGATCATAAAGTGGTCGTTTATGCCAATACCAGTGCCGCAGTTAAAGCCCGAGCAGATTGGATGGTAACCTCTAGTATTGCGTTATCTGTTGTTAAATCTTTACATCAAAATAATGAAAAAATTATTTGGGCACCAGATAAACATTTAGGTCATTATATTCAACAAGTCACGGGTGCTAAAATGCGTATGTGGCAAGCGGCTTGTGTGGTTCATGAAGAATTTAAATCAGTGGCTTTAATGAGGTTAAGAAAGTTACATCCCGAAGCGGCGGTTTTAGTTCATCCAGAATCACCCAAAGAAGTGATTGAATATGCCGATGTGGTGGGTTCAACTACGGCATTAATCAATGCGGTGACTGAATTACCTAATAAAGAATTTATTATTGCCACAGATGAAGGCATTTTTTGGAAAATGCGCCAATTAGCCCCTCATAAAAAATTAATGGCTGCTCCAACGGCGGGAGAAGGCGCAACTTGTGAATCTTGTGCTAATTGTCCTTGGATGGCGATGAATGCTTTGCAAAATTTAGAAACCGTTTTATTAAAGCAAAATAATGAAGTTTTAATTGATGAAGATATTCGTATTAAAGCCAAAATTCCCATTCAAAGAATGCTTGATTTTGCCAAGCAAGAGGCATCAAAATAAATGATAAATGATACTCGACAACGTATTATTGATGCCGCAAAAGATCGATTTCATGATCGAAGTTATGCCAATGTGGGTATCAAGGAAATTTGTGATAGTGCCAAAATTCAAAAAGGCAGTTTTTATCATTTTTTTCCCTCAAAAAGAGACTTAGTGCTGGCCGTTATTGATGAATTTTCGGCTGATTGGGCAACGGGTTTTGTAGCCGAAGCTTTTGATTCTGAAATTAATCCGATGGAACGGCTTGATTATTTATTAGATGCCGCTTATTTTTGGCAAAAATCGGTTAAAACCATTAAAGGACGGATGCCAGGTTGTTTATTTGGTAATTTAGCACTTGAAATTAGCACTCAAGATGATGTTTTAAGAGCTAAATTAGCCGCTGTTTTTTTACAAGCAAAATCACGTTTTCAAGAAACTTTAGAAGAAGCGGTTAAACTGTCCGAAATTCCGCCTTTAGATACAGGAAAAACTGCTGAAGCCATGTTAGCTTATCTTGAAGGGCTTATTTTATTGGCTAAATCTAAAAATGATCCTGAAGTCATTTATGAATTAGGGCAAGGGATGAAAACCATTCGAATTGAAACAAAAGCATGACTTTAGCAACACAAGGATTTGCTATTATCCCCGCCGTTTTATCACCAACAGACATTAAATTCTATTTACAATCTTTAAAACAAATTACCCAAAATTGTCCAAAGGCGGGAATTCGGAGATTAACAACCAAAGTCCCCGCAATACAGACTTTAGCCAATTCCGCCTTAATCATGAATTTAGTTAAACCTATTTTAGGTCAACATGCCCGCCTTGTTCGCTCCATTTATTTTGATAAAAATCCTCAACTTAATTGGAAGGTTGCTTGGCATCAAGATATTGCGATTGCCGTTAAAAAAAAAGTTGAATTAAAAGGATTTGAAACTTGGTCTTGTAAAGAAGGTATTCCCCATGTTCAAGCCCCCTCCCCTATTTTAGAAAAAATGCTTACGGTGCGTTTGCATTTAGATCTTGCAAATCAACACAATGGCGCTTTAATTGTTTCACCAAAAACTCATTTATTGGGGCGAATTCCCGCCAGTCAAGCCGCTCTCACTGCAAAACAACAAGGTGAAATGGTTTGTTCTGTTAAAGCAGGAGATGCTTTATTATTTCATCCGTTATTATTACATTCGTCAAAACAATCACTTAATCAAAATTCAAGACGGATTATTCATTTAGAATATGCCGCAGAAGATTTACCGCCCCCATTACAATGGCATCAGCTATAATTAAGCAGATGAAAAGAACTTCCCTTTATATTTTATTTTTTTTATTAACCCAAAATCTATCTGCTAAAGCGTTATTAACAGCACAAGAGCAACTTTGGGTTAAAACGCATCCTTTGGTTTATTATGCGGTTCACCCGCATTGGTTGCCCTTTGAAGGGCTTGATAATCAAAATCAACATATTGGCATCGCGCCTGAATATTTAAGAATTATCGCTCAAAAAACAGGGCTCAAATTTGAATTATTAAAAGCAACCTCAAGACAAGATGCATTAGACTTAGCCTTAAAACATGAAGTCTCTTTAATTTCTGGAGATCTGCTGAATAAACAATTAAAACAATCTTTTGAGCCGACTTTTCCTTATGCCGAAAGTGCTTTGGTTATTATTATGAATAATCGGCATCGTTATGTTGAAAATTTATATCAAATTCGGGATAAAAAAATTGTCTTAGTTGATGGTTTTGCTTATAGTGAAAGAATTAAATTAAAATATCCAACCATTCGCTTTAAAACGGTTAAGAATATTGAACAAGCATTAGCGGGGGTTTCTCAAGGACTGTATGATGCTTGTTTAGCCTCAACACCCTTAGCAAGTTACCATATTGCAAAAAATAGTTATCATAATATTAAAGTGGTGGGTAAAACTAAATTAGTGTTACGGTTAGGCTTTTTTATTGAAAAACGCAATCAAAAATTAAAAGAAATATTAAATAAAGTTTTTTTATCTATTTCTGAAGAGGAACGAAATACCTTAATGCAACGATGGGTTACAAAACACTATATTGAAAAAAATAATTTAGACTTAGTTTGGATACTTTCCGCTATTTTTGCTTTTATTATTTTTGCTTATTTTATATGGAATCGAAAATTACGGCTTGAAATTGAAAAACGAGAAGATGCTGAAAGTCAATTAAGAGAATCTTCTTATGCTTTAAAAAGAACCAAAGAAAGTGTTGAATATGCCTTACGCAAAGCCAGAGTGTCTCAAGAAATTGCTGAAATGGCGAAAGAAAATGCGGAAATCGCTAAAATCCAAGCCGAATTATCTTGGGAACAAGCGGAGCTTGCAAAAAAAGAAGCCGAACAAGCCAATCAAGCCAAATCTGATTTTTTAGCCAATATGAGCCATGAAATTAGAACACCAATGAATGCGGTGATTGGCATGTCAAATTTAGCTTTGCAAACCAATTTAGATGAAACTCAAAGAAACTATATTAAAAAAGTCAAACAAGCAGGCGAATCTTTATTAGGTATTATTAATGATATTTTAGATTTTTCTAAAATTGAGGCGGGAAAACTTGAAATTGAAGCCATTGAATTTGAACTGGTTGAAGTTTTAGAAAATGTCGCCAATATTGTGATGTTTAAAGTTGAAGAACATAAACTAGAATTATTATTTGATGTTCATGCTCATTCACCTTTTTACTTACAAGGCGATCCCTTACGTTTAGGGCAAATTTTAACAAATTTAATTAATAATGCCGTAAAATTCACCCCTGAAGGTGAAATTATTTTAGAAATAAGACCCATTCGACAAAATGAAAATAAAATCACCTTACAATTTTCTATTATTGATACGGGAATAGGGATGACCTTGGAACAACAAAATAAATTATTTAAAGCCTTTAATCAAGCAGATAATTCAACCACTCGAAAATATGGTGGCACAGGTTTAGGCTTGGTGATTTGTAAAAAATTAACAGAAATGATGGAGGGTGAGATATGGGTTCACAGTCATCGTAATAAGGGTTCTACTTTTCAATTTACCGCTCAATTTAGTCATTCTAACAAACCAAAAAAACACATTAATATTGATTTACCATCTTTTTATAATAAAAATATTTTAATTATTGATGAAAATAAAACCACTTTAAAAATTCTTTCTGAGTTATTGCATGAATCGCAAATACAAACCATGGTTAGTCAGAGTTTAGATAATGCCATTACACAATTAAAACAACAGAATAAACAATGTGATTTAGTCATGCTTGATTGGAAAGTAATTGAAACAAAAGGCAAAGAAATTATTGATACTTTACGGCAAACAATGAAGTTAAAAGAGGATGCAGGATTTGTGTTATTAACCGCGGGCAGTGAATTAAAGGTTATCAGCTTACTAAAACGTCAGCGCCTTAATATTAAAGCCTTTTTAGCTAAACCTTTTCACGCCATTAGTGTGGCTGATTGTCTCAGTAAAACCCTTGGTAATAAAAGTGAACAGGTCGAAGAAATTATTTTTCCTGAAGAACAATATTCACAAAATATTGAACAAGTTCGAGGACGAAAAATATTACTTGTTGAAGATAATGCCTTAAACACTGAATTAGCCATTGCGATTTTAGAACAACATGGCATTACTGTTAAACATGCTGAACATGGTCAGGATGCTTTGGATATTTTAGCCACTGGCGAGGTTTTTGATGGTATTTTAATGGACATACAAATGCCTGTTTTAGATGGTTATGAAACAACGAAAGCCATTCGAGAACAACCCAAATTTAAAGATTTACCGATTATTGCAATGACAGCCAATGTCATGAAAACCGATATTGACAAAGCCATTCGATCAGGGATGAATGGACATATTGGCAAACCCATTGATGTCAAATCCCTATTTGCGAGTATGGCAGAACATATTGGATGTCAAATTCCAGTTCATCAAGCTCCAACAGAAAAAGTTGAAAAAAAACGAATGAAGGTATCTAATAAAACATTATCATTATATGGGGTTAATATTGAACAAGGTTTAAGAGTGGTGATGGGAGATAAACCCTTATATTACAAAATAATCCAACGTTTTTATCAAGATCAAGTGGATTTTATTCAGCAATTTAATGAAAATTTAGCAAAAAGCAATAAAGATGCCATGCGCATTGCTCATACCTTAAAAGGTTTGGCGGGAACCATTGGCGCTCAATCATTGCAATCAAGAGCCGCTTTTTTAGAAAAAGCCTGTAAAGATAATGAGGAAAGTGAGATTCCTTTATTACTTAAAGTGGCAGTAGAAGAATTAGAATTAGTTTTAGCTTCTATTCACAAAAATTTTCAAGTAGAACTAGAACCCGAAAAAGTAAAATCTTCCAATCAAGCCATTGATAAAGCACAATTAAGCGAATTAATAAGCGAATTAAAAGAACATTTAAAACGCAATAGTTTTGGTTCATTAAAAGCTTCAATCGAATTATCAGATGCTTTAATTGGAAATGAGCATCAAGAACTTATTGATATACTCACTAACAAAATTAAAGCCTTTGCTTTTGCTGATTCTTTGGTTGCTTTATCCGCATTGGAAACTGCTTTAGATTTATCCTAGCCAATGACCGTCATACGCTTTATTTAAACTAAGTTTAACGGTATTTTCTTGCGCGGGTAGCACCATTAAATCAGTTTCAATTAATTCTCCTTGGCGAAAAGCAATCACTTTAATACTTTGTTGAAATGGATAACGACTTAATGTTTTATTCATATTTTCGGCATTAATCCGAATCCCTCCTAAAGCAACAATTTCATCCCCTGCTGTTAAACCCGCTAATTGTGCCGCCCCGCCATCAAACGTTTGTATAATTTGAGTTTTTCCCGCCTTATCTATGATTTTAGCCCCTAAATCAGCGCCTTTTTTCACTGTTAAATTAAATTCAACCCCTATTTTTTCAAACCAATCTTTTAATGGTAATTCTTGGGTGCCATAAACATAATTTTTAAAAAAATCGGTATTATCTTGTTGGGTTATTTTATTAACTATTTGTTCAATGGTATTATCTTCAATTCCAATCCCAGTTTTGCCATGTTTTAACCAAAGTATTTGCATTAATTCATCTAAAGAGCTGTTTTTTTCTCTTAATAAAATATCTAAACCAAACGCCACTAACATGCCTTTTGCATAATAACTCACAATCGCATTTGGAGCATTTTCATCTTGTTTATAAAACCGCGTCCAAGCATCAAAACTTGATTCAGCAATAGATTGTTTTAACCGCCCTGCCCCTTGTATTACCCGAGTCACCGTTTTGGCGATTAAATCAAGATAATCTTGCGGACTAATGGCTTTACAACGGACTAAAGCCAAATCATCATAATAAGAGGTAATGCCCTCAAACGCCCAAAGTAACGGCGTATAAACTTCTTCTGCCAAGGTTGGATTAATAAAAACAGCAGGTTTAATACGTTTAACATTCCAAAGATGAAAATATTCATGACTACATAATCCCATTAAGCGAATATAACCTTCATCAGGTTCTACTAAACCTTGTTTAGGTAAATCATCTCGATTAGCAATTAAACTGGTTGAATCTAAATGTTCTAATCCGCCATAACCGTCACTAACCACCAATAATAAAAATAAATATTGTTTTAAAGGCAAATCGCCTTTAAATAAACTTACTTGTTGTTGACAAATTTGAGTTAAATCTTTAATTAAACGGCTTTCATCACATTGATATTGCCCACTAATCACCAAATAATGCGGAATATCTTGAATAACAAAATCAAGCACTTTAAAGTTTGACATTTCAACAGGACAATCAATTAAATGCTGATAATTATCGGCTTGATATAAACCAAATCCCCATTTTGGCGCAGTTATTCGAGTTAAAGTCGTCGCCAGTCGCCAATTAGAATGATCTTGAGGAGCACAAATTTTAACTTTACAAGGTTGATCTTCTTGCCCTAAGACCTGCATAAAAACACTACAACCATTAAAATAACCGCGTTGACTGTCTAACCATGCAGAACGAACCGATAGATCTAAAGCATAAACTTGATAAGTGACTTCAATGGTATCTTCACAAGGTTCAATTTGCCAACGTTGTTTATCTAATTTAGTCAGTTTTAATGGTTTTTCCCCGCCTTTTGCCGTTATTTTAATAATATTACGAGCAAAATCCCGAATCATATAACTACCAGGAATCCAAGCGGCTAATTGAATTATTTGCCCATTAGAGGCGGGAGATTGAATGGTTAAAATAACTTCAAATAAATGTGCTTGGCAAGAAAATGGACTAATCTTATAATGCAGCATAGAAAATAAATATTTAAGTAAAAATTGAAATGACCAGTCTAACCCAATTAATTGATTACAGCACCCAACTATTAAGCAGTGATAAAATTAAAGATTATTGCCCTAATGGTTTACAAGTTGAAGTCAATCCTCAAGTTAAAAAAATAGTTACAGGAGTCACCGCCTGCCAAGCCTTAATTGAAGCCGCCCATCGTGAAAAAGCCGATACCTTGTTAGTTCATCATGGCTATTTTTGGAAAAATGAAGCCGCACCGTTAGTTGGTTTAAAAGCACGTCGTATTCGATCCTTATTTGAATATCAAATAAATCTGATTGCTTGGCATTTGCCTTTAGATATGCATTTAGAATATGGTAATAATATTCAATTGGCGAATATTTGTGGTTTTGAAAATCCCCAACCCCTTGATTTAAAAAATCCCTTGCTTTGGCATAGTCAACTAGACAAAACCTTATCGCCATTAGAACTTACCCAGCGTTTAACCGAGAAATTAAACAGACCTCCTTTACATATTGCAGGCGGAAAAACAGAGATTAAACATTTATTTTGGTGTACAGGCGGAGCGCAAAATATGATTGAGCAAGCTATTATGGCGGGAGCCGATGCTTATATTAGTGGAGAAATTTCAGAATCCACCACCCATATTGCCCGCGAAGCAGGCATCCATTATTTTGCTGCTGGACATCATGCCACAGAACGTTATGGTGTGATTGCATTAGGCAATCATTTAAAACAACAATTTACAGATTTAGAAGTAATTCATATTGATATTGATAATCCTGTTTAACAGGATTTTACCCATCCACAAAAAGAGAGAAAAGAATGAGAAAAACATTAGCGATTGCCATTAGTTTATTAAGTTTTAATGCGCAAGCCATTGATCCTAATTTTGATACTGAAACCGCCACGTTGAGTATTCCAACCGTGAGTTTAAGTGAAAGTGAAACCTTACATAATATTGAATTAGGAATTATTGCAGGACGCAACCCCTTAAGTTTTGAATTAAAGAAATTCAATCCTGCGGGCAATAGCATGGTCAGAAGTATTGTTGTACTGAGTGGTGGCGCTGAAACAGCCCCCGTTAAAACAGAAGGCGCGGGTGTTGGGCGTTTTAAAGTCAATTTAGAAACAGGCGGAATTACAGGCTTTATTTATATTCGGAATCTTGATAATGCCACTGCCGCGCATATTCATCAAGGTGCCATTGGAACAGACGGTCCTGTGGTTATTGGTTTAGTGGGTGATAAACATTATAAATTTATTCCCAAAGGTACGATATTAACGGCTGATCAATTAACTGCTTTTAAAGCCAGAGAACTTTATATTAATGTTCATTCAACAGAGAATCCAGCAGGTGAAATTCGAGGACAATTACCTAATGGCAATCATCGTTTTGCCAGTGCCACTCTATCAGGTGCCAGTGAAGTTCCCGCAGTTACCACAGAAGCCAATGGCAATGCTTTTCTGAGATTAAACTTAAATAATGGGCATTTAAGAGGTTATATTCAAACAATAGGAATAACCGTCACCTCAGCCCATATTCATCAAGGCAAAGAAGGCGCAACAGGCGCACCTATTGTCACTTTAGAAATTGTTTCAACAACAGGAGACAGTACTCTTATAAAAGTACCTGATAATACCAATGTTAAAAAAGAACAAATTAAAGCTATTTTAAATAAAGGCGCTTATGTCAATATTCACAGTGATGCTTTCCCTGCGGGCGAAATTCGCGGACAATTACATTTAAGAAAAGATTAAATTTAGCGTTACAAAAACGTATTAAATATTTTTTCAGATGAAATATAAAGATCGGGTTCTATCGGTAATTTATTGCAAGATTTATTTTGAATTAATATTTCATCAGTCGTTAATTTTAAAAACCCTTTTTTCATTTTAAGGGTTTTTTGAGCTAAACATTTACCAACTGATTCAGCTCCTTTTATTGTTGTATTTGGATAAAATGCGCGAAGTAATCGGGTAAAGATTTCAGCAGAACTTGCTGTATATTGGCTAATCCATATTTCAATATTCTGCTGATTGAATAATTTTCCATTGATACTGGTTAAATGATGTTTCCCTTTCTTATTCTTTAAAGTTAAAACATCTATTTCCTCATCAATAAATAAAGAAACTAAATCAATTGTTTCATATAAATCCCCTCCAGGACAATAACGTAAATCAAAAATGACTTTTTTCTTTAACTTCAATGCTTCTGTTAATAACGTTTTAATGTTTTGAGTCATGCCTGGTTTTATTTGATAAATACGAATAACATAGTTATTTTTATTGATAAAATGCTCAATAGGATGATTATTATAATAATCAATTTTTACCGCATAATGGCGAGTATAAGTAAAACTATCATCTGTATACACTTCAATATCTATTGAGGTTGATTTTTTTAAATCAACAAGATAGGAGTAACTACTAAAATCTTTTAAGCTGACACTTTTGAAATTAATTTTCTTTAAAAAAGCGGGCAATTTTAAACCTGCTTTCATTAAGGGGGCGTTTTTTAAGGGTATAATTAATAATTTATCGGCATGAATTAAAATATTGGCTCCTAATCCTAATTGTTTAAATACATTTCTCTTTTTTATAAACTCATGTTCTTTATTTGTTATAAATTGAGAATAAGGTTCATATTGATTTAATCCAATATTCAATTCTTTACTATTATTAAATTGAATTTCCATTTTTTTATAATAATAAGTCTCAATTTTATCTTGTATTTTTGATATTTCAGCACCTTTAAATGAGACCCTTGGGTTTTTAATTGTTTTAATATCACATTGAGATTTTATATACTCTACTTCGGGGGTCTTTGATTGTGTTAAATGTAATTGTGAGGGCATTGCAAAAACGGTGTTATTTGTTTTTAATTTTCCTCCCCAATGAGAAGATAAAACATCAGAGTAACATTTCATTTTTGTCGGGATACACCACCATGTTGTATTGTCTTCCCCTGTTTCTTCGCCATTATACCAAAGAAAAAAGCGTTTTTTTAGTTTTAAGTAACTCCCTTGTTTTGAGGTGCTTATTTTATCCGTCATCCAATATAGGATAGAAATATCCGTTTTATTTTTACAATCTATTTTTTCTATAAAAAAAGCATTTTGTTTCGATTTTTGTTTCGGCTGTTGTTGAATGGTCTTTGTTAAATAAGGTTTATGCTTATTTTGATTATTATAATCTGAACGCAATTGATTCCATGTTGTTTTATTTAAACCCCCTGTTACTCTAAAACCATTATCCTCCTGAAATTTTTGAATGGCATTTTTTACCTCATAATGAGTGGCATTATAAAAATCTTCTCTAATATATCCGACCAAAGATAACATTCCTGCAATTTCAGATAGTTTTAATGTTATATGTGGAATATTATCTTCGGACGTATTAGATAAACAGCCTGATGAGCAAATAATAATCAACCATAAAAAATGCGCTAATTTCATTATAAATTATAGTACAACTCTATTTCTTGTTGTAAATCATCCCTTTTTTGTTGTAATTTATTAACATCCATATTTGTTGCATTCTTTTTTAAATTTTGGAGCTTAGCTTTAATGGAAGAAAGCATATTTTCCCGTTTTGATTTTTCTTTTTGTAATTGATAATTCTTATTTTTTTGATTTCTAATCTTTCTATCTAAGACTTCAATTTCATCTTCTAATTTATACAGACTGTCTACAATTCGGTTTCTTTTAGCAGTCAAAGATCTTTTCTGATTATTTAATTGTTGATTAACGCCTTTTGTAATATCTCGTTCTTCAACCGTCAGATTTAAACGTCGCCGATCCTGTTCAGCCCCTCGCTCATATTCACCATTACTTAAATTAACAATAGAATCAAATAAATTGGCATCTCGAGGATCCTTTGTTGTTGAACAACCAATTAAAAAACTTGATAAAAAGAGGGGTAAAATAATTTTATTTGTATTTTTCATTATTACATCGACGCAATCATGGCTGTTTTATATTGTGTATAACCGCTTTGCATTTCTTTTAGTTCCGCTTCAAGTTGGGCTATTTGTTGTTGTAGTTCATGGGTTTTTTGGGAATCTATTTGTTTATTTTGAGATTTACGAAGTATCTTTTTTGATAACTGTATATTATATTTAGTATCTTCAATATTTATTTTTAAGTCCGCGATTTCTTTTTTATGATGTTCGGATATTTTGGCTAACTTTGATTTTTTCATTTGATAATCTAAATTTTGTCCTCTTAAATCCGCAATATCTTGTTTTAAGGTGTCTATTTTAGCAATTATCTTTTTATTATAATCCCGAATATCATTAATTTCTTTTCGGGTTGCAATAATTTCGCCTTCAACGGCATTTTTTTCATTGGCATAATGATCCGTTCGTTTTCCTATTTTATATCCTATTAATGCCCCAGCAGCACAACCCGCAACAGCTCCAATTAGTATTCGTTTACCATCTCGATTACCTGTAAGACCTCCAATAAGTCCTCCGACAAGTCCGCCTGCCGCACATCCTTGTAAAGATTGCATGCCCGCTTTCGTATCCAAAGTATTACATGCTGATAATGGAATAACTAAAGAAAGAGATAAAATTGATTTTTTTAACATTATATTTCTCCTGATTTTAATTTTTTGGATAATTGATAAATTTCATTTTTATATAGTGACACATTAATCCCATTATTTTTAATTGCATTAAGCAAATGCGCTTGTAAGGTTGTTAAATATATTTTTTTTAATTTATTGGTTTTTTTTGTTTCCTGTAAAGAATTCTTTATCAATTCTAAGGGATATGTTTTTAATTCATCTAATATATTAATATAAGAAGCATAATATTCAGTAAACCTTTTATGATGATTATTTAATTCAACTTTGAGCATCTCTATTAATGCCGTTTTTCTTGACATTACTTTTGATTTTTTTACCATATTAAGTTTATCTTGTCTCCTAAGTTCCATCGCATGTTCTCTTATCGCTATCTTTAACGTCAACAGACCATCATTAATTAAGGTTAATGTCACTTTTTTAACCCCATCATCAATTTTATGGGAAGCCGCTAAAATATTTTGTTTAATTTTTTCAATTTCGTTTTTAGTCTTTGTATCTGTCGTCTTCACTTTAATAACATCCAATAAATTGATGGCAGATTGTAGATCACCCGTGGTTGCTTTTGAAAATTGACTGCTATTAGAGATACCCACGGCGGTTTGAGCGCGTAAATTTTTAATATAAGTATTATATTGCGTGCTAATTTCTTTCATATACTTTTTATTGCCCAGTATGGTTGAAGTACCAATGGCTAAACGAATACCTGATGTATTAGAACGTTTTTCAACTAAATTATTATTAATATCAATATTGTATATTTCTTCTTCTTTTCTGAGGGATGATCTAAAGTCTTTTGTTAAATAACTTCCTCCCCGTACGGTTAAAGCGCCAATTTTTCCTTGAATTATTTCAGTTGTAAATTGATTTAAGGTAAATTCTTGGACATTACCAAATATATCGTAAAAATCATAAGAGCTTTCTAAATAACCAATGCGTTTAATTTTTTCTGAAACGATATATTTTGATATTAATTCTTCTTTAAAGGGTAAAACATCTTTGTAAATCGCTTTATTTGTATCACGATTAATGGTTGATAGTGCTTTAAGCCCGCCTCTTGCAGCAAATTCCCATTCCAATTCCGATGGTAATCTAAAAAAACTTAAAGCACTGCTTTTTTTGCCTCTTCCAATTAAAGAGGTTGATAGTCGAGGCATTTTATTGTTACAAACGGTATTTTTATAACACCAAAGTGTATATTGACGTATAAATTTTTGATATTCAAACCAACTAATACTACGCAAAGGTTGTGATAAATAAAACCAAACAGGTTTTTTTCTTTTTCGATATTTTTCTATTTTTTGTTTTATTTTTTTATCCCCCGAATGTTGGTAATAATATTTGAGTCCTTCGTCTAAATTACCATTTCCCATTGTCATAACATATTGCGCCAGACTCACTTCATACTTTCCTAAATAATAATAATTATTTTTTTTACTAAAAAAGCTGCCTGTAATGGGGATTTTTTTGACGCCTTCAAATATTTCACCTTGAATACTGCCTATTTCTACAGATTGTTCACCCCAAAAATTATTACCAACAACTTCCACTTTTTTAAAAACCATTTTCAAGTCGCCAGGCATCGGCAATATAAAATCATTCTTATCAGGTCTGGGATTAAAAGAGCAAATTTTGGTAATTTTAAATTTTTTTTTAGAAAAACAAGCATCTATTTTTTGAGCAAAAGTAGCGTTTGATATTAAAAATAATAACAGAAAGATTCCTAATTTATTCATCACGAAGTGCCTCAGAGGGGTCAAATTTAGTGGTTTTAATGGCGGCTAATATAGAGGATAAAATGGCAACAATAAGGGCTAATAGTAAAGAAACAAAAAAGTATTGTGAAGGTAAGGTACAAATAACTTGTCCTGTTTTTAATTCTTGAGAAAATATAATATTAATAATCGTTGCTAATATTTTAAAACTGATAAAAGCAAGTATAACACTAAAAAAAGAAATTATCATGGCTTGAAAAATAGGAAACTGAAAAACGCTGGCTCGATTTAATCCCATCAGTCTTAAAACGCTAATGTCTTTCTTTTTTCTTTCTACAGAAGCATATAAACTTGCGATAAGGGCTGATATTGCACCAATAATGCCAATAATGGCCACTAACCAGAATATTTTAGTTAAACCACTATCTAAAAATTTCACTTTTTCTATTTCTCTGACATTTGCGGTAACGTCTATGTTTTGAGAGATTAATTGATGATAAAGCTCTGGAATATCATCAATGCTATGAGTATATAAACGGAAACCTCGAAAGCCTGCTTTTTCTAAAATAAAATTTTGTTGTTGTTGATTATATATCACCTTTCTTTCTTCGGCTGTTTTCATAATACCCAATAATTCGACGGGAACAATGGGAAACAGACTAAAACTTTGACCGATATTATCAACAGGAATTTTAATTTGCTGATTTGATAAATTAAAAATAAAATCATTATTTTGATTATTTTTAGGCAATAAAAATTGAAGTTTGCCTATTTTTCTTTTTAATTTTCCCCAAGGTAATATCGGGATTCCAAGTTGTTTAGATTGTTGTTTAGATAATGATAAACCAATAATTTTAACGGTTAAGCCATTTTGGTCAATAACTTGATTATCATTTATATAAGGCATAATAATCGCGGATTTACCCCGTAATTTATTTTTTAAAGCCCGATAATTTGTATATTGAATGCCACTTTTTGATAATAAGGAGTATATAAAATGAGGGTTAGGAATATTAAACCCCATTTTATCCGTAAATTCGGCTATTTCAATTAATTTTAATTGACTAAACCCTGTATTAATTTTTAAGGTTGTTTTTTCTAAGGGCGTTAATTTTTTCTTTAATAAAACCCAAACACCATCATAACTTAAATAAGGCGAGGGACTGTTTCCTTGCCATTGACGTTCTGTTACGGCAAAACCTTCTCGATAAGTTTCAATGTCTGCAACTAACTGATGATCGATATAAATTCGGTCTAAACTATCTGCGCTGGGCGGTAAAATATTTGAAATTTTTAATTTAACTTCAACATGTTGTCTTCGTTTATTTTTATTTCGGGTTATTTTTAGCGTTAAGACATTTCCCACTTTTGACCATAGTTTTTCACTGGCAGAAAAACTCATTACCACCTCATTTTTAGCAGGAACCGCCACTTGATTATCTAATAATAAGGGATCATTTTGAGCTGTTGGAACAACATCAATTTGTTGATATTGTTTATTATCAATGGATACTTTCACCATAGAAGACCCTCTTAATATCGTTGGAATAACAAACTGAATTTGAGGGTTTAATTGCATTTTATTAAACCATTCTAAAGGTAAATTTAAAGTGGTTGCAGGACGTATTTCCCTATTAACAGGATCTTCAAGAAGATCAATCCGCATATTTTCTATAAATCCATATTTTAACCCTAACAATACAAGTAAAGGGGCTAAAACCGCCGTTAAAGATAATATAATACAGATTGATAATATCCATTCATGATATAAGTCTGCAAAAGCAAGGTGGGCAATCAGTTTTTGATGTTTATTCATTAATAAGACACTTTGAACGAGTTTTTGTATCTGAAATTTCAGTGACTTCAAATGAAATATATTGATCGGCAAAAGGCTCTACTAAACGTAAATCATGAGTAACCATAATAATCGTTGTTTGATGTTCATTTGCCAGTTCCTTTAAATTAGCCACTATTTTATCTGCTTGTCTTCGATCAACAGCCGCCGTTGGTTCATCTGCCAAAATAAGACTGGGATTATGAGATAAAGCTCTTAAAATAGCGACTCTTTGGCGTTGTCCGCCTGAAATATATTGCGGTTTTTTATTTAATAGATGATCAATTTCCATTCTTTTTGCTAACAAATCAATTTCTTTGTTTTTAATATTATTAATTTTACAAGGCAACTCTATATTTTCTCGCACGGTTAAAAAAGGCAGTAGCCCTCCTGTTTGTAAAACATAGCCTAAATATTTACGCCGAATTTCAGCCAGTTTATTTTCATTGGAATATTGCCATAATTCTTTTATATTATATTGATTTGTCTTTTCATAATAAGAAAATAATTGACACTCCGTGGGTTGTGAAACTAAAGCTAATAAATCTAAAAGCGTGCTTTTTCCACAACCAGAATCTCCTGTAACGGCAATAAAATTCCCGCTTAGAAGAGACAGTTTATCAATAACTAATTCAAATGAAACGCCCCCTTGTGACCGAAATTTGGTACAAGAAGCAATATCAAAAATAACCTCAGACATTAAGGTAATAGACCCAGAACAAGTGGATAAACATGTTCTAAACTATCATCTTTATCATCTAAACTGATCCATAATTGAGTGCTTTCATTGATCTCTTTATAAGCACTAACAAGCCCATCAAGTCTATCAATTAAATCAGTTTTTTCTGAGGCTGATAAAGATGAAAATTTATCTTCATCTAAATCCAATAGTTTACTTTTATAAGGTAATCCATTAATCCAATTAGGAAGCAACCCTGATTTCCCTAGTTTACTTGATTCACTAAGGGTAACACGGTCCTTTCCTGCGCTCACTTGTGCTGCAACAGCTTGTAAAGTATTAAAAAAATCTTTATTGGTGGCTTTTGCTTGATCATAAGCTTCTAAAATAGTTTCTAAAGAAATAATCAGGCTATTTAAATCTTTCTTTTTTACTAAAACTCTCACTTCTAATGATTTTTTAGCAGGATCCACTAAATCTCTATCCATGACCCATACTGTTAAATCTCTTGGTGGATTTGCCGCTTTGCCTAAATAACGAATTAGTTCATTGGCAACAATTGATTGAACCATTGAACCAATTCCTGTCTTTTTATCTTGTTTTTGAATAATATTTTTTACAGCAGATAGCCCTTTTTTATTTATATCATCAATTAAATTTGAAAAACTAATGGCAATTTCTTTGGTTGCTTTTTCATAAGCCTGTTTATCATCCGTATTAATCGGATAATAGCTGGCTTTTTCTGCGCCTGGATTTTTTGATAAAGTAGAAAATTGTCTTGTTGCTAAAGCATGATCTAATTTAGCTCTTTTATTTTTTAAATGCAGCGCAATAATATTAATTTTTGCCGCAGAAATAGTGTCTCTTAAAGTGCCCGCGGTTGTATTTGTTGTACTTTGTTTATGATTAGGAAGATGAGAACTAGCATCACCAACAAGAATAATGGTTTTAAAACTATTTTCACTCCAAGCTGATTTTACGCCCATATTAACCCCTGCAAAAACTTCTTCTTGATAATCTAAACTACCGACTTCAGCGGCTTTTACATTTGCAATAACTTTATCAAAAACCTCTCCTGTAACCAACTTTGGCGTAAAGTTTTTTGCGGTAAATCCTAGCTTAGGAATTAATTTTACATTATCTCGATACCCGACTAAGCCATATTTAATATGAGTACTTGAATGTTTGTGGGAAATCATCGCCGCCACTTTACGAATCGCTCTTTTTGTAGATTCAATATAAGGTCCCATACTATTTGTTAAATCCATAACAAAGACAATATCAAAATTCAAATCTTTAATATTTTCTCCTTCTAAGGTTTCCTCCATTAATACTTGCTCTGTAAACGCCGTATTTTTTACCGTATCAGGTTTATTTTCATCAGCTCGGCTGCCAGGTGTTGCCGCAACAACTTGAAGCAATAACGCATCATCTTCAAAGACATCAATTTTTTCAAAATCAATAATGGGTAATAAATAAAATTTATCTTGAATACTCACAAACCGATTGGGTTCACTGCTTACGAGACTATCAGGAACTTTAACGGGGCTATTGTTTAATCCCTTATAAAGATTTTCTGCTTTTTTATCAAAATCATCACTTTCTATAATATTAATTAATGTTTCTTTATTATTAAACATTAAAACGGGATTTCTACGTTCATCTCCTTGACCTGGCGGAGTATAAGAAACCACCAAGGCTTGTTTCCATTCAATTAAATCTTTTGCTTTGATCCAACCAAAGGGACGGCGCTTTGTACCAACGTGATACCAACCTTGTGGATTGGTTGCATCTGATAAATCAATATTTTGTCTCTGATAAATATATAATGGATAAAAAGCGCGAGAATTATCTGTGATAATCATTGATTTTGCATCGGCTTTTTTATAAATTTTAGTAAAGGGGCGAGGCAAACCCAATAATGGTAACTGTGTTGAAACAACTTGACACACTTTATTTTTTTGACACTCTACGGCTTGTTGTTCTGCAAAGACCGCTTTAATTAGAAAACAACTGAGGATGGAAAAAATGATTCTGATTTTCATAAATGACTCCAAGATTCGAGGGGATTAAGATCATTGATTATTAAATTCAATATCTAATGTAGTCTAAAAATTAAGTTTTGAATCATTATTATGATAAATTTGCCCCTTAGTCTTGAGTTAGATAATATTCAAATTACTTTAACTGTTTAAATTAACTTATGAATATCTTAATTATTGGCAATGGTGGGCGGGAACATGCGCTCGCTTGGAAAGCGGCACAATCTCCTTTAGCAAATAAAGTTTTTGTTGCACCAGGTAATGCGGGAACAGCGCTTGAAACAGGTTTAGAAAATATTGATATTGCGGTTGATAATATTCATGATCTGATTCAATTTGCCCAAAATAATGAGGTTGGACTCACCATTGTGGGCCCTGAAATGCCTTTAGTTTTAGGAATTGTGGATCGATTTAGTGAGGCGGGGCTAAAATGTTTTGGTCCGTCTCAAAAAGCTTCCCAGTTAGAAGGTTCTAAAGCTTTTAGTAAAGATTTTTTAGCCAAACATCAAATTCCCACCGCCGCCTATGCTAATTTTACGGAAATTACTCCCGCCCTTGATTATCTACAACAATGTGATTTTCCCATTGTTATTAAAGCCGATGGTTTAGCCGCAGGAAAAGGCGTTATTATTGCCGAAGATTTAGCCAGCGCTGAAACTGCTGTTAAAGACATGTTAGAAGGTAATCGCTTTGGTGAGGCGGGAAATCGGGTGGTTATTGAAGAATTTTTAATAGGTGAAGAAGCCAGTTTTATTGTAATGGCAGATGGACAAGCCATTTTACCTATGGCTTCTTCTCAAGATCATAAAGCCGCTTTAAATGGCGATAAAGGCGCTAATACAGGCGGTATGGGGGCTTATTCTCCCGCCCCAATTGTCACGCCTGAAATGCATCAACATATTATGCAAACGGTTATCCGCCCTACCATTGAAGGCATGGCGAAAGATGGCATGCCTTATACGGGATTTTTATATGCGGGGGTGATGATTGATCAACAAGGGATTGCCAAAGTTTTAGAATTTAATTGTCGTTTTGGGGATCCTGAAACCCAGCCAATTATGATGCGTTTACAATCTGATTTAGTCAGTCATTGTTTGGCAGCGATTGCTAAAACATTAGCGGATGAACAAGCCCAATGGGATAGCAGAGCGGCATTAGGGGTTGTTTTAACAGCGCAAGGTTATCCCAATCAATATCCATCAGGTGATGAAATTAAAGGATTAACAACCACAGAGAATAAAAATCAAAAAGTATTTCATGCGGGAACAAAATTAAATCAAGATAAAGTGGTTACGTCAGGCGGGCGGGTGCTTTGTGCAACGGCTTTAGGAGAAAATGTTACCGCCGCTCAACAAAAAGCCTATGAATTAGTAAAACAAATTTCATGGCAAGGCATGACTTATCGTACTGATATTGGTTATCGTGCAGTTGCCCGAGAAAAAAATGCAAATTAAACCATTAGCTCAAGGGTTATTTATAATTGCCATACTATTAGTTAGTTGGCAAACCTTAACCCCCAAACCCATTGAAACCTTGGCAACCCATGTTAATGATAAAGCGGGGCATTTACTCGCTTTTGCTGTATTATTTTTATTATTAAAAGAAGGTTGGCAAAACTTATCTTTTTACACCGTCTTTTTCTTATTATTAAGTTATGGCATTGGTATTGAAGTTTGCCAATATTTTATTCCAAACCGTAGTTTTTCAATTGCGGATATTGTGGCGGATGGATTAGGAGAATTATTGGGCGGGGTTTTGGTGTATTTAACGTTTAATCTTAAAAAGAGGTTTATTAAACAATGAAATTTCTAGATGTAAAAACAGATTTTGCTTTTAAAAAAGTTTTTGGCAGTGAACAAAGCCAAGATATTTTGATTAGTTTTTTAAATGCTATTATTTATATTGATAGCCCTTATAAAATACAGCAAGTTCAAATTGTCGATCCTTATAGTATTCCTTTATTAAAAGGGATGAAGGATACTTATGTTGATATTAAAGCAGTATTAGATAATGGCAGTGCCGTTATTATTGAAATGCAAGTGCTGAATCATGCAGGTTTTGAAAAACGTATTTTATATAATGCGGCAAAAAATTATTCCATTCAATTAAAAAAAGGTGAAGATTACACCTTACTTAATCCTGTCATTGCTTTAACCATTGCAGATTTTACATTATTTCAAAATAGCACCAAACTAATTAACCGCTTTAAGTTAATAGAAAAAGAAAATTTAATTGAATATAGTGATGATATTGAGCTTATTTTTGTTGAATTACCTAAATTTAATAAAGTTGAAGCCGATTTAAAAACAATTCAAGATAAATGGCTTTATTTTATTCAACAAGCCGAAACATTAAATTTTATTCCTCAAAATCTAAATCAAGAATTGGAAAAAGCATTTGCAATTATCAATGAAGCCAATTTAACTGAAGCTGAATTAGAAGCCCAACACAAACGTAAAGACTTTATTTATATGCAAAAATCAGCAATTAAATTAGCCACTCAAAAAGGACATGATACAGGTTTAGAACAAGGCATTAACTTAGGTATTATTAAGGTGGCAAAAACAATGTTAGATGCAAATATGGAAATAAGTTTAATTGAACAAGCAACGGGATTATCTGCTACAGAGATACAGAAACTTAAAAATAACAAAATATAGTCTATAATGGTATATAAATTACTTATAACATTCTAAGAGGTTAATATGAAACGTCTTTTATTACAAATTATTGCCTTATTGCTATTTTTACCTGTTACTTTAACCATGTGGTTATTGGCTTGGTTGCCTGATCGTTTAAATCGTTCTTATTATCCTCGATTATTTCAATATTGGAGTCATTTATTTGCGGTCGCTTTAGGGGTTCAATTACGTTTAAATAATCATCAAAAAAAAGCCATGCCGCAACAATATATTTTAATTGCCAATCATCCTTCGGCATTTGAAGATATTGGCATTCCCGCCTTATTTCAAGTTCATAGTTTGGCAAAAATTGGGGTAAAGCATTGGTGGGTGGTGGGACAAATTAGCGTTGCAGCGGGGACTTTATTTGTTAATCGACGTTCTAAAACCTCGCGCCGTCAAGCAGTGCGTAATATGATCCATTCATTGGAAGATAAACATTGGAATATTGGACTTTATCCTGAAGGCGGTTGTAAAGGCAAAGACATTCAACCTTTTTTAAAAGGCGCTTTTGAAATTTCCTTGCATACGGGCATTCCTATTTTACCTGTTTTTTTACATTATTTAGATGAAGAAGCGTTTGTTTGGCTTGAAGGTGTTAGTTTACCTGAAAAAATTGTGCAAATTTTAAAAGCACACAATCATCGTGCAGATTATCATTTATTTGATGCCATTGATCCACGGCAATATCATGATTTAAATGAATATAAAGCCGATGTTCATCAAAAATATTTAGCTTGGGAGCAAGCGATTAAATTTAATTCTCCTTCTCTTTCTGAACCGCCTATAATAGGAGAACTAAATATGAGGTAATTTAATAATGTTTACTGACATCCCTTTGTTTGATGGATTAAGTCCCGAAGAAATCAAAACAATTTCGGCTCATGCCAAAATTAGAACCACCAAAAAACATCAATCCATTCTCGCCAAAGGGGATGCCACCGATTCACTTTATGTGGTTTTAAAAGGACGTTTAAAAGTTTTTATTGCCGATAATGAAGGTAAAGAAGTTATTTTAGCTTTTTTAGATGAAGGCGATTATTTTGGTGAATTGGCATTATTAGATCAAGAACCCCGCTCCGCTTCGGTAATGACCACCGAAGAAACCAAATTAGCGCATATTTGCCGCGCTGATTTTCAAAAAGTATTATCAACCAATCATCAAATTGCTTTAAATTTATTAGCAACCTTGGCACGACGTAATCGCTTATTGGCGGGAAATGTCGGAAATTTAGCTTTATTGGATGTTTATGGACGAGTTGCCAAGGCGTTATTGTCACAAGCTAAAACAAAAAATGGCATGTTAATTACTGAGAAAATGACTCATCAGGAAATTGCTAATTTAGCGGGATCTTCAAGGGAAATGGTGAGTAAGATTATTAAGGAATTAAAATTTGGGGGTTATATTTCTATTGTTGAGAAAAGGATTATTATTAATACTAAATTGCCAGCTAGGTGGTAGGGGTTATTGATGGATAAGTTGTTAGAGGAATTATTTGGTTTTTTTGGATTATCGGCTCAATCAACGGTTTTAATTGGACTTATTTTTTTATTATATAAAGTTATTAATAATCATATAACCTCGAATGAAGCGAATCAAAAGCTTGTTATTGCTTGGTTGGAGCAAAAATATATTTTAGAGAAATATCGGAGTAGTTTGGGGTGGGTATTGGGGAAGTTGCAGGGGTTTTATGGGGAGGCTGATTCTGGGGAGGCTTTTTATCATTGTTTTATAATTGCTTCTATTTATCCTTTTGTACTATTTTTAATAGTTTATAGTTTCTTTTCTGGTATAAGTGAGTTTGCAGGAGTACAAATTTTCACTGAAATGCCAGTAAATAAACGACCGTTATTTGTTGTCCAGATCATTCTTTTGGCTATTAGTATTCCCCTTTTTATAATCACTTTTGGTCAAATGCCTGAAGTAACTCAAAAAATACATAGTATTTTCTATTTTATAAAGGATAAAAAAACTAGAGACACAATTTCTGGTATTGTTAGTATGACTTTTTTTATAGCGCTGTTTCTTTTTATTGCTGGTCTTATGTTTATTACTGGTATACGAGCGACTCAGATTATCATATCTTTTGTTATAATGTTTAGTGGTGGTGTTTTTGTTTTTAGTTTTTTTACTGCTATAATAATGACAATATTCTCTAGTATCTGTTACAGTTACAGTTCATCATATTATTTATTAATATTCCTTCTAATCTTCCCATCTTTTAATGCCCTCCTCGATTGGTTCTCCCTCAGAGTCAGCCGCTATTGTCTATTTGCAATAACCCAAGAATCTAATCCTTTCATAATCCTTATCGATCTTTTAATTGATTTAATTTGTGCCTTAGGATTTATGTTAATTTTAGTTCTTTTATTTCCTTCTCTAATTGAATGGTCTAATTATCTAGTAAATACAAAAGCCATTGTTGACTGGCGCTCAATGGCAGAAACCGCCATTAATGATCCTTGGGGCAAAGGCTTAATGGTTACAATGATGCTAATAACCACCTTATTACCCACTTTCTTACATTTCTTTCTAGCTTTGTTAGTAATAAGCATCCAATTATTATTTGGACAATCATTAGCTAAATTTTTAAAAAAAGCGGGAGAAAGCACTTTAATCCCCATGTTAGCCGCAATATGGATTGAAGCTTATTGTTGTTTTGTTTTTTTAATTATGTTTTTATTATATTCTGGTTGGCAAAAAATAAGCACTTTTCCCATTGGTGAATGGTTATATCAAGTGGCAGAATGGGGACAAAATCAACCCATTTTTGTTATTATCTTATTAGTTTCAATGCTCTTAGTTGCTTTTTTGAATCCCCTTAAACGATTTTTCTCATAACACAAAAAGACTTAAATCAATGAAAAAAATAATCCTAATCCCCTTATTTATCTATCTAACCGCCTGTACCCATAATCCAAAACCAGGGGTTGAACATGGCTTTACCTCTGTTTTTACAGGCATTGGGCATTTAATTTTATCGCCTTTACAAATTGCGGCAGGTTTATTAGAAGGTGTTTCTGCCATTCCCTATATGTTATCAACAGGGGTTCATGATATTAATAAAGCCTTAATCCAATCAAAGGCGGAAATTTCTTTAGCAGATACTTATCAATATGCTTATCAAGAAAAATTAGATAATGTGGCTGATACAGGTGAAACAGGCGTTGTTTTTAGACGGATGTTTAATGCCACGGAATATTTTCAAAAAATATTAAAAATATATGGCGTTTATAATTATCAAGATTATTTATTAACCAGTGTCAAAACAGCTAATTCAGAAGGTTATACTTTATATGCGGTGGTTCGTCGTACACAAAAAACGATTAAAATACGGGATAATCAAGGACGTTTAAGAACGCTAACCGTGGGCGAACGCTTATATTATGAACCTTATGAAACCCAAGAAAATGGTGAAAAATTAGATGAGATTTTAGATTGGACGGGCATTCCTAGAAGTTATATTAAAACTCAAAAAGGACAAGCTTTGTTAATGACATTAGCCGCCAATTCAATTTTAAAAAATCAACAAAAAAAGGATTTTTGGGATATTAAAACCCGTTGGATTGCGGGAGAATATTTAAATATTGTCAATAAACAGGCGATGATTATTAAATCTAAAATGGGAATTAATTAATATCACTAATTTTAATTTTCCATTGTTTAGGTCCTTCTTTATGAATGGAAACCCCTTGGCTATCAACGGCAACGGTTACAGGCATGTCTTTAATTTCAAATTCTCGGATCGCCTCCATGCCTAATTCTTCAAATGCCATTATTTTACTGGCTTTAATGGCTTTAGAAACTAAATAAGCCGCCCCGCCAACCGCCATTAAATAAACCGCGCCTTGTTGTTTTATTTCTAAACAAGTCGCGCTGCCTCGTTCCGCTTTGCCAATCATGCCAAATAAACCTAATTCGGCTAACATAAGATGGCTATAACTGTCCATTCGGGTCGCTGTGGTCGGACCCGCAGGTCCAACAATTTCATCGCGAACCGCATCAACAGGTCCAACATAATAAATAAAGCGTCCTTTTAAATCAATGCCATTAGGTAATGGTTTTCCCGCCTCGACAAGGGCTTGAATTTTTTTATGAGCGGCATCTCGCCCTGTTAAAATTTTACCACTTAATAGTAAAGTTTCACCGACTTTCCAAGTGCTTATTTGTTGTTTTGTGATTTGATTTAAATTAACGGTTCGGGCATTTTCGGTGGTTAAGCTAATATCGGGCCAATCCGTTAGACTGGGCGGGGTAAAAACAGCCGCCCCCTCGCCATTTAAACTAAATTCAATATGGCGGGTGGCGGCACAATTGGGCATTAATGCAATGGGTAAAGAGGCGGCATGGGTTGGATAATCTTTAATTTTAACATCTAAAACAGTGGTTAAACCGCCTAATCCTTGCGCTCCAATGCCTAATTGATTAATTTTTTCATACAGTTCTAAACGCAAGGCTTCAATTTTATTTTGCGCTCCGCGAGCTTGTAATTGTTGAATATCAATGGGTGCCATTAAGGCTTCTTTTGCACATAACATGGCTTTTTCCGCCGTTCCGCCAATACCTAAAGCAATAATACCAGGTGGACACCATCCCGCCCCCATTTTAGGCAACATCTCTAAAACCCAATCAACAATACTATCTGCGGGATTTAATACCGTAAATTTGGCTTTATTTTCAGAGCCTCCGCCTTTGGCTGCAATGGCAATTTCAATACAATGTCCTGTGACCATTTCTATATGGACAACGGCGGGCGTATTGTCTTTGGTATTTAAGCGTTCTCCTGCGGGATCGGATAACATTGAAGCCCGCAAAGGGTTGTCTTTATCTAAATAAGCTTTTCGCACACCCGCATCACACATTTCTTGAATCGTTAGCTCGCCATCCCATTGCACTTGCATGCCTACTTTTATAAAAGCCACCACTTGTCCCGTATCTTGACAAATGGGGCGTTGGGATTCGGCACACATGCGGGAATTCACTAAAATTTGGGCAATGGCTTCTTTGGCGGCGGGCGATTTTTCTTTTTTATAGGCTTGATGCAGGGCTTGAATAAAATCAAGTGAATGATAATTTGCAATAAATTGTAAACTATCAGCAATGCTATTAATAAAATCAGATTGTTTTATAAGCGTCATAATCAAGAAATCAATAAGAGAATCTCAATATCATACAATAAAAAAATAAATTCTTTAATGGTAAAACTGGGAATTTAACGTATTATCATTTTTTGCTTAAAAAAAAGGCAAAAAAAAGCGTGGCTTGGGGGTGCCACGCTAAAATTTCCACCAAAGGAGGATGGAGGAGTGTGCTAAAGATAAGCACATAACTATTTTCTAATATAGTTAACCATTTGTCAAGAGATTTAATTATGAAATTTAAATTATTACACAACGATCAGGGCGCTAGACGCGGTCAGTTAAGCTTTTCAAGGGGAACCATTGAAACCCCCGCTTTTATGCCAGTAGGGACTTATGGCACCGTTAAAGCGATGACGCCCGAAGAACTTTTAACTTTAGGGGCGGAAATTGTTTTAGGTAATACATTTCATTTAATGCTTCGACCTGGCACTGAAATTATTAATTTACACGGTGATTTGCATGATTTTATGCATTGGGATAAACCCATTTTAACGGATTCAGGTGGTTTTCAAGTTTTTAGTTTGGGAAAATTACGCAAAATTACCGAGCAAGGTGTCCATTTTCGTTCCCCCATTAATGGTGAAAAAATATTTATGGGTCCCGAAGAGTCAATGCAAGTTCAGCGTAAATTAGGTTCTGATATTGTGATGATTTTTGATGAATGTACGCCCTACCCTGCCACTTTAGATGAAACTCGCGATTCAATGTTATTGTCTTTAAGATGGGCAAAACGCAGTAAAACAGCTCATGGTGATAATCCCAGTGCTTTATTTGGGATTGTCCAAGGCGGGGTTTTTGATGATTTAAGAGCGCGTTCTTTGGAAGGATTGATGGAGATTGGCTTTGATGGTTATGCTATTGGCGGCTTATCTGTGGGTGAACCTCCCGCTGATCGATGGCGGGTTTTAGATCATTTATCAACTTTATTACCGCCTGATTATCCGCATTATTTAATGGGCGTTGGAACGCCTGCGGATATTGTACAAGCCGTTGAACGGGGCATTGATATGTTTGATTGTGTGATGCCAACGCGGAATGCACGTAATGGTCATTTATTTACCAGCGAAGGCATTATTCGTATTCGTAATGCCGTACATGCCACCGATACTCGCCCTTTAGATGAAAATTGCCATTGTTATACTTGTCAAAATTATAGTCGGGCTTATTTACGGCATTTATTCCGTTGTAAAGAAATTTTAGCCAGTCGGTTAAATACAATTCATAATTTACATTATTACCAACAACTAATGCAAGATATTCGCTCCGCCATTAGTGAAAATCGCTTTAGCCAATTTAAAGCACAATTATTAGCAATATATAAATAAAAAGGATTGCATCACAAGGGCAATTTTGCTATAAATGCTCCCTTTCAATTTCAGCTTGCAGATTTAAAGGCTTAACTTTAATTTTTGCAAATAATCGCTTAATTAATTTGAGGCTTGCCCCATGTCAAGAATCTGCCAAGTAACTGGTAAAAAACCAGTTGCAGGAAACAATGTTTCTCACGCGCATAATAAAACTAAACGTCGTTTTTTACCTAATTTACATCACCATCGTTTTTGGGTTGAAACTGAAAACCGTTGGGTTCGTTTACGAATTTCAACGAAAGGAATTCGGATTATCGATAAAAAAGGCATTGATACCGTATTACGTGATATTCGCAGCCGTGGCATTAAAGTTTAATTTTAGGAGTTATTTAAAATGAGAGATATAATCAAATTAGTGTCAAGTGCGGGTACAGGTCATTTTTATACCACCACTAAAAATAAACGCACCATGAAGGGTAAAATGGAAATTAAAAAATTTGACCCTAAAATACGTAAGCATGTGATGTATAAAGAAGTTAAAATTAAATAAATTTTTAATCTTATTTAGTTTAAAAAGGAGCATTCGCTCCTTTTTTTATTGCTTAAAAAAATAAAAAATGAAATACTTTAGGTGGCGTATAGGTCTTACTTCCCAAATCAACACCCTTTTAACTTAAATTCTTGGAGAAAAGAATGTTTAAACAAACCCTTTCAATTGCCCTTATTGCAGCAGCTTTAACAACCCAAATTCAAGCTGATACTTTTAATGTGACCATTACTAATATGACCGTAGGACAAGTTTTAACCCCCCCTGTTATTATTACTCATGATAAATCTGTTAAATTATTTACCCCTGGTCAACCAGCTCCTTCATTTTTAATTCCGTTAGCAGAAGGCGGTCACACCGATGCCTTTAAAGATATTGATAAATCTTTTTCTATTATTTCTGATGTTGTTTTGGCAACAGGTCCAGTTAAACCTGGTAAATCATTAACAATGACGGTTCAAACAACCACCAGCCATCCTTATATTTCAGTTGCGGGCATGTTGGCTTCAACGAATGATTCATTTGCCGCCATTAATTCTCATAAATTAGATTTTAATGCCGACACCCAAATGATGACAGCGGCTGTTTATGATGCAGGAACTGAATTTAATTCTGAAAAATGTGAATTTATTCCAGGTCCACCTTGTGGCAATGATGGGGTTCGTGATACAGAGAAAGCCGAAGGTTATGTTTATATTAGCAATGGTGTTCATGGCATTGGTGATTTACCTGCAGCGACTTTTACTTGGTTAAATCCAGCCATTCGAGTGGTCATTTCACGGACAAAATAGTAATATTTTATTACTAATCAACATAAAAACTTGATATATCCTATATTATTGCTAAACTAGCTTTAATCTAAATATTTATTATTTATTTAGATTAAACTTTTACCTTAATTATTGGAGATTAATATGTCTAAAAAGAAGACTGATAAAAAAGAAGAAAAAGCCAAAGCAAAAGCAAAAAAAATCGCAAAAGCTAAAAAAGTAGCTAAAAAAGTAGCTAAAAAAGCAAAGGCGAAAGCTAAAGCAAAAAAAGCGGCTAAAAAATCTAAAAAAGCCAAGAAAGCTAAGAAAAAATCTAAGAAATAACTCAGATTTATTTAACCATATTTTTTATTTCAAAAATATGGTTTTTTTAGCGACAACGACTGGGTAAATACTGATTATCCATATTGGTTCTATTAATACCTGCTACTGTCATTTTATCAACCACTTTATCTTCACCACAAATCCATGAAATGGGCGATAAAGGACTATTTTCTACATATTGTGGGCGTATTGTTAATATTTTACCTTTTAAGAACTGATGTATTTTGTTGCCATAAGTAATATGCATTGCCCCGTTTTCTATTTCAACTTGACTAATATAATTACCAATTAATAAATCTTTTGGTGGTAATCCCGCCATTTCATTATTTGCTGGAAAATAGCCTTTTTCCTGATAAAACTCTTTAATTTTAGACTTTAATTCACTAGCAAAAACCAAACCTTCTAACATCTGTGATTTAATAATATAATTATGGTAACTTGGTAATGCAATACCAGCTAAAATTCCAATAATTGCCACAACAACCATTAGTTCTATTAAGGTAAACCCCAATTTTCTTATTTTAGTTTTCATATAATGTCACCTAGTTGAAAAATTGGAAGATAAATGGTAATAATATTACTGGCAATATATCCAAAAGAAAGAAAAAGAAAGATGCTAGAAATATATTTTGTTACCTTTGTAAATAAAACTTCGCCATTAATATAATATTGTTTTACTTGATAATTGACTTCATTAATTAAAGCACCTACTTTTTTTGCATCTATTAATTCTTTATAAAGCAAAGCATCATTTTTTTCCAAAATAATCAATTTATTTTTAATATAAATAAATACTTTGTCTTCATTATGTTGATTCAGTAATAAATATTTTAAAAATATTAATATTTTATAATTTTGGATGTGTTTTTTTATTTTTTTAAAAAAAGGCAATTTAATAACAAGACCTTGTTCGTTTAAAATATAATGTACTGTATTTTTTCGATCCAGTAATTGAAATAACGCCATCGTAATACTTAATAAAATAAAACCAATCACCATTGGGTTTAAAATTTGATTATTCCAATTAAAGAAAGCTTCAGACAAAGCAGGTAATTGAACATCAAATGATTCAAATAATTCACTAAATTCAGGAATTACTTTAAAATAAAAAATAGTGGCAACCACAGTTGAAATCACTAATAAAATTAAGGCATATTCTAAATTGTTTAATAACTTTGTTTTTAATAATTGAATTAAACAAACTAAATCTTCCTTGTCTTTTCTATAAGTCTCAAATGCTTGATAATTTTGTTTATTTTCAACTTCATTAAAAGCTAATAATTCAATAAATTCAGGATCTTGAATAAATAATTTAGCTTCTTTTAAAGCCTTTGATAATTTTCCTGTGGTTCGATAATGTTGTTTTAATATTTTTAAGGTGGATGATTCTGGTAAGGCTTTTTCAAGTCTTAAAATTATTTCATCAATAGAAATATCCAAACTCATTAAAAATTGTAATTGACGCTCAATAAACGGGTTTTCTTCTTGCATTTTTAATCTCAAAAATTCAATATTTGCCATTTAACCTTAGCATAAATCTTATTTAAGGCTAAAATAATAACTTAAATATCATCAATGAGAATCTTAATGACTGTATCTGAAATTGCTTTAATTATAAATGCAATATCCATGTTAATGATGGGTGTTTCAACTTATCTATTACGTAAACAAATTACCGCAGAACATCTTTGGAATCGGCGTAAAGTGGCGGAAGAAACATTGACTATTTTTACCAATGGTCAATTTTTAGCTTGTTTAGATCAATTATCAGAACAATATCATTGGCAGGTTTTATATAAAGAAGGTGAAAAATATCAACAAGTTATTGAACGATTAGGGGTTGATAGTGAAGAACGAAAAGCCTTAGATCGGCAATTAGTCACTATTTACCGTCATCTTGAAAGTATTGCTATAAAAATGAATCATGGTATTTTAGATGAAGCCATTGCTCATGATTATTTATTTTCAGTATTAACCAATATTGATAAAAAATGCAAAGGATTTCTAAGTAAAATTAGAGAAGAGAGAAATGAAACTTGTGTTTATAAAAATGCCGAATTTTTTGCGGATAAATGGGGGCAAGATTGTGCTAGTTAAGGAAAAGGCATCCAACGCATGGGTTTTGACATTTCTTTAACATCATATTTCATGGAACCAATAAAATAATGAATAATGATATTTATGGTCAGTGGGAACAAGATTTGGTTTCAGGAGCAGTATGTCAAATAGAATAATTAAAATAATATTTTTGTTGGGTATAGTTTATTTCGCAATAATATCCCCATGGTATCTTGTGCCTATTATTATGGATACTAAAAAACCAGAATTATCTCTTGTGGTATTTATTTCAATAAAATATTGTATTATATTAATAATATGGTTATATATTGTTAGGCTGCCCCATAGAAATAAACAAGCATTTTTAGGTTTTTATGGGTATTTTGATAAACCACTTTTCTAAACCAGTTAAGCGTACAAAACGCTGCTCAAGTTTGTTCATTTCATTTTTAGTGAGT